>FLNY01004239.1_pt1 | contig 97330 bp, 61 predicted proteins | sample 1140381 | NCBI WGS metagenome assembly FLNY01 (sample SAMEA3878172, study PRJEB12797) | bioreactor metagenome | biome: Moose rumen | place: Sweden | collected 2011-10
ATCGCCCTTCGTGCCGAGAGTGATGCCGTTGCCGGGAGTAACAACCAACTTATTGTCGCGAGGCAAAGCATAGCGGCTCAGGGTCTCGGTGCCGCCGGAAGCGACGTAGAGGTTGCCTGCATAGTCGAATGCCAGGCTGCCGATGCTGCTCTCCGTTACCTTGATGTTCTGCTTCGGGTTCAAGTAGATCATGCCATTGGCCATAGGAACATAGTTCGTCTCGTAGAGGACGATAGTGCCTGAGCTGGCAGGAATAGCAACGTACTGTCCGTCGGGAGTGATGGCCATTCTGCCGCCGCCAATCTGGCTGCTGATGTTCTTGTAGTCCTCTGTGCCTTCAGCATTGAAGTGCTTGATGGAAGGCGTTTCCTCGGAAGGAGTAATGCGCTGCAGGTACCAGAGGCCGCCTATGCCGTCGGCACAGATGCCTACCTGATAGGGACTCGTAGTGTAAACGCCATCGAGGGCTTCTACATATCCGGAGGGAGCTGCTGTCCATTCGGTGGCAGTGCCCAGGTTGTAGAAGGCACAGTTGTAGTCGGTCGTATTGGACTGGCCATTGCTGCGCTGTCCGCCCAGAACGTACATCTTCAGGTTCTCACCCTCGCCTTCAAGGGCCAGGCTGATAGCCAGACGGTTCTGCTCGTCGTCGCCTACATAGGTGATACCCGTAGCCTCGTCGAGCTCGCCACCCGTGAAGAGAGGCTTCCAAGGCTCGTTCAGGTCGTCGGGATTAATCTCATAGACTGAGCTGCCGTCCTGGCCTGCTGTGCGGGCTACGAAGAGACGGCCGTCCTTAGAGAACTGGAGGTCGAGCAGGTCGAAGCTGTAACCGTCAACTATCTCCAGCGGAGTCTCGTTGGCAATGTCGAGGCCACCATAGAAGCCTGGAGTGCCATCGGCTGCATTGATGGGCTGGAAGTCTGCATCGAAGGCGAAGAGAGCACCCACCTTGTCGCCGGTGTGGTAAACCTTGTCGCCATTCTTGTATTCCTGTACCCAGGACTCTGCAAGGAGCAACTGACCGAAGCCCTTGCTCTTAGGATTGTTGTTGACTGCCATACCGTAGGGGCCCCATACGGTGTAGCTGTCGCCGACCTTGACGGTCTCGAGCGTACCCTTACCGGTCACTGCAACCTCATAGGTGAGAGCCGTCGGGTCGCTGCCCAGGTTGCTGGCAGCTACTTTCACGCGGTAGGAACCAGCCTTCAGCTCTTCCTCGACAGCCTGGGTGTAGCCATTGCTGAACCTTACCTCAGCACTCTCAGCCTCGGCATTGAGGTCGAAGCTTACGACAACCTCGTCGCCTGAGAGGTTAGCCTCGAGGTTATAGGCAAATGCATTGAGCTGTGGATTGGGCTTGTCGTTCATGTAAGCGCCACCGTAGCTGTAAACAACGTCGCCGTCGAACAGATGAGGAGTAGCCTCGGTGCCGATTGTCTGGAACCAAGCCAGGTCGCCCTCGCTCGTGCTGCCGTTCAGTTTGTAAGTAATCTCACCGCTTGCCAGCTGTTCCTCTGATGCCAGAGTGCCCATTGTGCCAGCGCCACTCCATGCCTTAGCATAGAAGACGTTGCTGACAGTCACATTGTCGCCATTACGGCTGACGATGTTGGAGTTGCTGCCGCTGATGGTGATGTCGCTCGAGAGAATCAGAGTGTTCCTGATGGTAAGAGCATTGGTAGCCCAACCGCAGACACCACCGCAATTAGAGGTTTCCTCACCGTACATAGCGCAGTTCACGAGACAGTTGCTGATAGTCGTACCGCTCTCCTCGTTCACACCGAGGATACCGCCATGAGTGCCGTCGCCACTGACAGTAGAGTTGATGGAGATGGCAACGTCGCAGTTGTCGATGGTGTTGGTGCCATAGGTCTTGCCGACGATACCTGCAATGTACTTCTGGCCAGAGTAGTAGTCACCCCTTACCTTCAGGTTCTTGACGGTAGCATTCTGCATCATGTAGAACAGAGCGCAGCACTCAGCATCATAGTTCATGTAGAGGTTATTGAGGGCATAACCCTGACCATCGAATGTACCAGAGTACTTGTAGTCGCTACTGTTGATGGGCAGCATAGCGATGCCGCTCATGTCGATGTCGGCAATCAGCTTGCCCTTGGCAGTGTTGTCAACGAAGCTGGCAATGCCACGGAAGCCTGCAAACTGCTTCGGAGTACCAATCAGGTAGTAGCCATCTTCGTCCTGAGCAGGAACGATATCTGATGCGCTGGAAAGGGCCTCGGAAATAGAAGCCAAAGCCTCCTCGGTGCTATAATCACCTGATGAATAAGCATCATAAATTGCGTCTGCATTCGGAAGGAGAATGTCATACACTTCTTCTTCAGTAAAGATCAGGTCGCCAGTCTCATACCATTCGCCAGTCTCCTCGTCCTTCTCTACAAGAGACAGGTTAGCACCTTCGAGGGACTCCAGAGCGTGGCCTGCATTGTACATAGCAATGTAAGCCTGCTTGCCTTCGTAAATCTTCTGGAAGACGTCGGACAGCTTGCCGATGACTTCTTCTGCTTCGCCTCCAGCGTCCAAAATGCCCTGAATCTCTCCCTTCAGTTCCGTGGGATAGTTGGGGTTTTTGGCAACTTCAGAAGGTTCATAAGTTTCTACATAAGGTTCGTATGCTAAAATCGTATTAGCACGAGCCTTCATGTTCTGCAGAACCTCATCAAGACCTTCGTTGAGAACATCGCCCTCTTCGCCGAGGTAAGTCAGGTTGATAGCAGTCCAGCCTGTCCAGTCGTTGCTGTACTTGGTGCCGGGGTTCTTGATGCCGATGGTGAGCTTGCCGTCTTCGGCAACCTTACCGATGGTGTAAACCTGGTAGCGGCCGTCGTTGGCAGCAGCTGCCATACCGCGCTCGCCGTGAGGAACAAAACCGATGATGCCATCCTCGCCGTCCGTAGTTTCGAAATCATCGTAGATAGCCAGGTCGTGAGCACCATTGCCGTGGAGGTTACAGTTCACCTGGTCGACGGTGTCGTTAACTGCGAGGTAGTCTTCAGTAGGTACGGGGAAGTAGTTGAACGTGCCGTTAGCATAGATACCTGCGGCATAGTTCTTGCCGTAGCGGTCGTTGCTGGGACGGAAGGCTGCATGTGTGCCTACGAGATAGTAACCAGGCTTCATGCCTTCGAGCGTCTGGAACATGTCGCCAGTCTGTGCCCATGCCTCTACGCCGACAGTCTTGTCGAGGTCTGCGTTGCCTGAATTGAGCTTACCGCTGCCATTTGCGAAGCCATTGGTCCACTTCGTGTTGTAGCCTTCAGAGAAGTCGCCATTGGGAATCAGGTTGCTGATGTCCTGTCCGGCCTTGTAGTCCTCGGCAAGTGCTTGCTGATACCACTGAGCGATGCGCTCTGTCTCTGCCTTAATCTCTTCGGCAGTAGCGAGGTGCTCTTCCCTTATATATATATATGAACCGAGAGGATTCTCCTCGCTGGGTTCTTCTGTCTCTTCGAGGTAAGCCTTGAGGGCTGTGAAGAGTTCGCCTTCAGCGTCGGAACTCTCAATCAGAGCCAGAATCTCTTCGCACTTGTCGAAGTAAGCCTGATAGACGGCTGCATTCTCTGCGATTTCCTTCTTCTGTACGTTGATAGAGTCGAGGACGTCGGCAAACTCAAGGATGGTGGTTGCATCGTCCAGAGATTCCAGTGTGCTTGCGAACTTGTCGAGCAGGGCCTGGGTAGCGATAACGTCTTCCACCTTATCACTTTCGTATTCCTGGATAACAGGGGATACCTCGTCGATGTCTGCCTCGTCAGCAATAGCGAAGTACTGCTCGGCTGCAAAGATGACGGTGCCGTGAGAGGGATCGGGGAAGGGATACATATCCTCGCCGATGTTCTGGAACCAGTAACCGGTGCGGAACTGTTCGCCGTTAGCCTTCCAAGCAAGTGCACCGCTCTCGAAGTCTTCTTCGCTGACGGTGGGCACCTGTGTGCCGTAGCGGGCATAGCAGTTCGTGAAGGTTGCATTGCCATAGCGTGCGAAGTAGTGGTCATCGTCTTGGATGCCTTCTACGGAACCTACGGCGAAGCAGTTGGTCACTTCGGCATAGCTACCCAGCCAGCCGGAGAACGAGCCGTTCTCTCTCGAGCCATAGACGTTGCCGACCATGCCGCAGTTGTCGATGGTGACGTGGCAAGCGGAATTCATGACGCAACCGAAGACGCCGGAGGCGTTGGGGCCGTCGGCAGCCGTTACGTCGCCGCACATCATGACGCCCTTGATGATGACGTGACCTGCCCAAGGAGCAGTCATACCAACCAGGCCGACATAACCCTTACCGGTGATGGCGCAACTTTCGTCGAGCACTACATTTTTAATATATACGCCTTCAGCTGCGCGTGCGTCAGCGTCGCTGATGCCGCCGAAGCCCTTTTCGGGCAAGCTGTTCATGACGGCGATGAGGCCTACGCCATTGTCGCCAGGATGGTCGATAACGAGATTGCTGATGATGTGGAACTGTCCGTCGAAGTTGCCATAGAAGGGCTTGCCTTCGGTACCGACGTTAGCCCAGCGGTCGCAGTAGCCGTCCATGTCGATGTCGTCGGTGAGGCGTGCGCTGACGTCAAGATGCTTGGCAGCGTAGTTGGTCCACCATACGAGCTCGGCGCCGTTGCTGATTTCGAACCAGCCATCGACGGGAGTCATGTAGTCTTCCTGCAGGCCGCCGCAGACGGTGCAGAAGCCTTCGTCATACTGGTGAGGAGGCAGGACGCCGCCGCTGGAAGGACTGTTGGAGTAGGCAACGTCTGAGCCGATGGGCTGGCCGTCGCAACGATAGTTTGCAGAGACAACATAGACGAGTGCGCCGTCCTTAGCAACGGGATAGGGGAATTGGTCTTCGCCAATCTTCTGGTAGAAGCGTTCTACGCCGCCTTCGAAGCCATTCAGTGCGTATGCAAGGGCACCGCTCTCGATGTCATCGAGGTTCTCGAGGATTGTAACGCCCTCCTTGTTTTCGTCCTCAAAGCCATAGCTGTTGGCGAGATAGACGTTGGTGAGGGTGATGTTGGCGGGGTTACGTGAGAATGTCTTCGACTCGCCGTTGGCGCCGTTGAGGGTTCCGAGGAATGCGCAGTTGGTGTAGTAGGTCTGGCCAGCCGACCAGCCTGCAAAGCCTGCGATGCATTCTGTGTTCTCCGTACCGTTGATGTTACCGGCATAGATGGCATTGTTGACGAGTGTCTTTTCCTCTACCACACCGATAAAACCGCCAATGGTGTTGTCGCCTGCAAGGCTTACGTTGATATCGATGTCAGAGAAGACATTGTTAATCTGCACAGTGCCACGGCGGGTGTGGGAGGTGACGGAGCCTGCATACTGGCCTGTGGTAGTGATGGTGCCGTGCATGATGACGTTCTCGAACTTACCGGAGATTTGCGGTATGAAGGAGGCGTTGTCGCCCATTTCGCTCATCTCGATGGTGAGTTCATGGCCGTCGCCGTTGAAGTTGCCGTCGAACCAGTTGCTTGTATTGAAGATGTAGCGCATGGGCTCAGCAATGTAGGTGATGTCGTCGGCCATCTTGATGTTGAACCAGCCACCGTTCTGCAGGCGGTTCAGACCTTCTGCGAGGTCGATGTCCTCGGCTGTCTTGAGGAGGAAGCTACCGTCGGTGGTATCATACTCCAGACCGTAGATGTTGTAGCATCCGCAAGTGTGACAGATACCGAACTTGTCGAAGTCGTGAGGCGTTGCCTGTGCTGTGCCGCTGTTGGAGAAGGTGAGTTCGCCTTCGCTCTTGCCGTCACAGTCTGTGGGAGCAGAGGCATAGACCTGCTTGCCGCCAAAGGCAGCGGGCACGGGGAACGGGTCAGTGCCGATGGTCTGCGTCCATGCGATGACGCTCTGGTCAGTGTTGAGCTGGTAGCAGATGCGTCCGTCGGCCAGGTCCTCGTAGGAGACGATGGTGACGCACTTTGTGTTGCCCCATGCGTTGGTGGCGTAGTTGTTGGTGCTTGCGCCGCCGGGACGGTTGTTGTAGATGTCCGAGTTATAGCTGTCGAGGTTGACTACCACCAGGTTGCCGTCGTTACGACCGATGGTGCCGCTGTTGCCGTTGATGTCAAAGCTGCTGCCGTCGTTGATGACAAGGCAGTTGATGATGTTGGTACGATCGGAGCACCAGCCCACGATACCGCCGCTGTTCTGGGTTGTAGCACCGTTGATGGTGAACTTGGCGAGACAGTTCTCGACCATTGCACCCTGATAGGCTACGCCGAAGACACCGCCGTGGGTGGCATCGCCTGCCATGGCGCTGACCACGTTGACGTCAATGTAGCAGCCCAGGACAGTACCGCGACACCATGCTGCGATACCTGCGGCATACTTCTTGTCGGTGGTGATGGTGCCCTGAACCTTGAGGTCCTTGATGAGGGCGTGTGCTCCGACGTTGCGGAAGAGGGCCGTTCCGTCGGTATCACCGGAGAACATGTTGATGGTGATGGTGTGTCCCTGGCCGTCGAAGGTACCTTGGTAATCGACTCCGTCCTTACCAATCATGGTGCCGTCGGTGCCCTTGTCGATGTCGGCTGTCAGCACGGCATTGGCATTGGGGTTGCCAGCGTTCACGAGTTCTGCGAAGGCGATCAGGTCGTTCGCAGTACCGATCTGATAGACGCCGCCCACTTCTGAGAGCGCCCATGCAGCTGTGCTGACCACGCTAAGCAGCGCCGTCATACACAGATTCAGTAGTTTTCTACTCATAAATGTTGATTTTAGTTAATAAAAAAATGGTTAATTACTATTATTTTCTTGTCTGTTTTTACGCATTTTGCTTAGCAAAGTTAGCAGATTATAACATTAGTCCAAAACTTTTTAACACTTTTTTTCTGACGAAACGAATAATTGTCAAGATAGTATCAAAAAGGGATATCTTTGTACTATCCTATATATATAAATAGGAAGATAAAAAGGGGGTTGGAGTTATTGGAGTCCGCAAAAAGTCGTAAATCGATAGAGAATGTGTCCGCATTGCCGTTATCTGGAAGTAAAGGCATCTGGTTCCCTGCACGAAGAATTATTGCTGTCCGCTAAAATATCTAAGACATCCTTTGTCCCTTTGAAAGCGAGGGCCTTCCCTGGTTCAACTCTCATTGAATGGGGGCTTGGAAATGCCTGAGATGCATAAAGCCTGGAAGGCTTTACTATGAGTAACCGAGGGCAACGCCCTCGGACAAAGTGTGAAGCCCTCCCCTGCTCCTGCCTGGAAGGCAGTACTATGAGGCAGCAGTGGTACTGCCTTCCAGGCAGGAGAAATCAAGTCGTGCGCTGATTCCGAGGGCTTCGCCCCCGGTTACTCATAGTGAAGCCTTCCAGGCTTAAGATGCCTAACTGACTTTACCGGACAGCAATGATTTCATTCCTCCGGACAGCAATAACAGAATGACTCGGCATGCCGCGTCAGCAAAGATGGCGTGCCGCGTTTGCAAAGATGGCGTGCCGCGTCAGCAAAGATGGCGTGCCGCGTTTGCAAAGATGGCGTGCCGCGTTTGCCAACGCATACTAATACTTTGGCCGAAGAATACTAATACTTTGGCTAAAGAATACTAATACTTTGTTCGAAGTACTATAAAGGGGTACTAAGGGAGGAAGGCTGAGACGTCGTGGCCGAAGTGGGAAAGTTCGCGGACCATGGAGCTGCTGAGGCTGGCGAACTGTGGCGAAGCTGGCAGCAGGACGGTCTCGATGCCTGCAAGCTGACGGTTGACGTCGGCCATCTGCATCTCGTTGTCGTAGTCGGCCATAGAGCGGACGCCACGTACAATAGCTATGGCACCGCTCTCCTTGGCAAAGTCGGCAGTCAGCCCGGTGTAGCTCACGACCTTGACCCTCGGCTCGTCGGCATAGAGCTTCCTGATAGCCTCTACCCGTTCACCGACCGGCATCCAGCCTTGCTTCTGCTCGTTGTAGCCCACGCCGATGAGGACTTCTTCGAAAAGCCCCAATGCCCGCTTCACGATATCCGCGTGGCCAAGGGTAAAGGGGTCGAAAGAACCAGGGAAGAGTGCCAGCCCCCTCCCCTTCCCTAGAAGATATTCTTGTTCGTTTGGCTTCATATATGCTTGCATTGTTCAAGTCTTTTGGTAATGGCTTTCAGCCATCTGATGGTGATAGGTCTTCATCTCCTGGGGCGATGGCCCAGATTCTTCCCTACGGTCAAATGGTAGAGCTGGAGTCCTCAAGGTAGAGCCTTCAGGCTCACGCCGCCTGCCAAGCCTGAAAGGCTTTACCTTGAGTAACCGGGGGCAAAGCCCTCGGACAGGAAACACATCCCTGCCGTCCTTCCTGCCTGGAAGGCAGTACCTTGGACGTGACACCGTCACTCATCCCGCAAGAACATATCCTGCGCAGGGTTCATTCCCATTTCACGTAACCACTCTTCATATTCCTCGCGGAAGCTCTTATGCATGTGATGCTCTTTCTGATTCTTTATATACTCTATGACCATTGGCCTTTCCTTGGCAGAGTAGGAAAAGGCTGCGTAACCATTTGCCCACCCATCGAACATCGGAAACTCCTGTCTGTGTTCCTTCAACCACTTGGATGACTCCTGCTTAACTATCTTTACAAACTCGCTTAAGGCTATTGTCGGATGTACCTCTACACACATGTGGATGTGGTCTGGCATAGAATTCAATCGATATAGATGGCAGTTCTTGTTCTTAATGATGCCGTAGATGTAAGCAAACAATTCGCGTTCATACTCTTCGAGGATTGTGGGGCGGGAGCATTTGGTACGCCAGACGATGTGGTATGTCAGGCTAATGTGTGCCATCGGGAATGTTTGTATTGTCTTCCAGACAAGATATGATTTTCTGCATCTATATCCGAGGGCGTTGCCCCCGGTTACTCAAAGTAGAGTCTTACAGACTCTGGGTCAACCTGCAGGTGCAGCCTGCGAATTCTTACTTTTATGCTTCTGCGCTTTCCTCCGCCAGGTCCTCCTCGATGACGAGATTGTCGATGATGAAGTTCTGGCGCTCCATTGTGTTGTCGCCCATATAGAAGTTCAGGAGCTCGGCCACCTGGTCGGACTTGTGGAGCATCACTTGGTCGAGGCGCATGTCGGGACCGATGAAGTTGTGGAACTCCTCTGGACTTATCTCACCGAGGCCTTTGAAGCGGGTTATCTCAGGCTCCGGCCCGAGGTCGTCGATAGCTTGCTGTCGCTCCTCGTCCGAGTAGCAGTACTGCGTCACGAAGTCCTTCGAGAGGCTGAGATGGCGGGGGCGTTTGCCGTCGCTGCCGGACAGGTTGTCCTCTGCATTGTCGCGGGCTGCAAGTTCTGCCTCGATGGCGCTGAGCTTGGCCTTGCCTATCTTTGTCTTCTTGCCACGGACGCGGAACAAAGGTGTCTGCAGAATGAAGACGTGGCCCTTCTTTATGAGCTCGGGGAAGAACTTGAGGAAGAAGGTGAGCATCAGCAGGCGGATGTGCATGCCGTCGTCGTCGGCATCGGTGGCTACGATGACCTTGTTGTAGCGCAGGCCGTCGAGCCCGTCCTCGATGTTGAGTGCGGCTTGCAGGAGATTGAACTCCTCGTTCTCGTAGACCACTTTCTTCGTGAGCTTGTAGCAGTTCAGGGGCTTTCCTCTAAGGCTGAAGACGGCCTGAGTATTTACGTCGCGGCTCTTTGTGATGCTGCCGCTGGCGGAGTCTCCCTCGGTGATGAAGATGCTGCTCTCCTCTTGAAGTTCGCCCTTGGTGTCTGTCAGATGGATGCGGCAATCGCGGAGCTTGCGGTTGTGCAGGCTTGCTTTCTTCGACATCTCGCGTGCCTTCTTGGCCACTCCGGCCATCTCCTTGCGCAGCTTCTCGCTTTCGGCCACCTTCTGAAGGATGACGTCGGCCACCTCCGTGTTCTTGTGCAGATAGTTGTCCACCTGTTCTTTGACGAAGTCGCCTATGAACTTGTCGATGGACATGCCGCCGTTCGGCTCCGTTGTCGTCGAGCCGAGCTTGACTTTGGTCTGGCTTTCGAAGAGCGGCTCTTGGATGTTGATGCTGATGGCTGCCACCATGCCATTGCGGATGTCGGTGTACTCGTAGTTCTTTCCGCTGTAGTCCTTGATGACTTCCGCTATATATTTCTTGAAAGCAGCCTGGTGTGTGCCGCCCAAGGTCGTGTTCTGTCCGTTGACGAACGAATAGTATTCCTCGCCGTTTTGCTTGGTATGGGTGAACGCTATCTCGATGTCCTCGCCACGAAGATGCACGATGGGATAGAGCGGTTCATAGTCCATGCGGTCCGACAGGAGGTCGGAGAGTCCGTCGCGCGACAGGATGCGGCGGCCGTTGAACATGATGGTGAGGCCCGTGTTGAGGTAGGTGTAGTTGCGGAGCATGAGTTCGACGAACTCGCTTCGGAAGGCATAGTGCTTGAAGAGAGAGGCGTCCGGCTCGAAGAAGATTGCTGTGCCGTTCTCGTCCTGGGTCTCTTCGGTGACGTCGCTTTCGAGGTTTCCTTTGCTGAAGACTGCCTTGCGTGTCTGTCCGTCGCGGTAGCTTTGTACCTCAAAACGCCCGGACAGGGCATTGACTGCCTTAAGGCCTACGCCGTTCAATCCTACGCTTTTTTGGAACGCTTTACTGTCGTACTTGCCGCCCGTATTAAGCATCGACACGGCTTCCACTATTTTGCCGAGTGGGATGCCACGCCCATAGTCGCGGACCGAGACGCGGAGATTGTCGTCGATGTCTACTTCGATGCGTTTTCCGGCACCCATCTTGAACTCGTCGATGCTATTGTCGATGACTTCCTTGAGCAGTACGTAGATGCCGTCCTCTGCCTGCGAGCCGTCGCCGAGGCGTCCGATGTACATACCGGGACGCGTTCGGATGTGCTCCATATCGGAGAGGTGTCGTATATTACCTTCGTCGTATTGTGCTGAGATCATAGTCTTTTCTTTAGTTCTAGGAAGGCCTAGGAAGACCTAGGAAAGCCTAGGAGAGTTTCTTGCAGAAGACTGCTCGGCGCTTGTGGATACAACTGTCGAGGTTCTTCCACTGCATTTGCCCTGCGAGGTTGTCCTCGAGCTGAGGATGTGTCTCTGCCCACTCGAAGCCGTGTGTTATGCCGAACGGTATCATGTCGGCGAAGAAGAGTGCGTTTGCACCCTTGTCCTGATACTCGGGCAGTATGCCGATGAGGAGCATGTCGAGTATCTGATGTCGCTTCGCCAGGTACATTTCCTTGACGAAGTGCCACCATCCGAAGGGGAAGAGCTTAGACTTCGCCTTCCTGACGGCATGACTGAAGCTGGGCATGCACACGCTGACGCCGATGATTTCGCCATCGTGGTTCTCTACGACCGATACGTAGTTCAGGTCGAGCATCTGCAGGAAGCGCTTGGCATACCACCGCATCTGCTGGTCGTCCAGCTCGCTGTATCCGTAGAGGTCGACGTATGCCTTGTTGATGACCCCCAGCATTGTCTCCACATAACGCCCCTTGCGTATCTCGCTTTTGCTGCGGAAATGACGCAGGCGGAAGCCATAGCGGTTGCTCACCATTTGTGCTATGCGGAAGTACTTGGTGTTGTTTGCCTCGTGTTCTCCCTTGGGGAAGAACACCTTCCTCTCGACCCATCCATTCTCTTTCTCGTATCCGAGGCGTGCGAGATGCTGGGGGTAGTAGGGATAGTTGTAGATGGTGCAGAGCGTGGAGAGCTGGTCGTAGCCTTCGGTGAGCATGCCTTCGGGGTCGAGGTCGGTGAAGCCCAGGGGACCCACAATCTGTGTCATTCCCCTTTCCTTGCCCCACTTTTCCACGGTCTCGAGCAGTGCCTGGCTCACTTCGGGGTCGTCGATGAAATCGATCCAGCCGAAGCGTACTTCTTGCCTGCCCCATCGCTCGTTGGCACGCGTATTGATGATGGCTGCCACACGGCCCACGATGCGAACCTCCCTGCGCGCCAGAAAGAATGCGGCCTGGCAGAAACGGAAGGCGGGGTTGCTCGCAGAGTCGAGCGTCTCGAGCGTGTCCTCGAGCAGGTCTGGCACTGCATACGGGCAGTCCTTGTACAGCTCGTAGTTGAAGCGAACGAAGGCCCGCATCTCCTTTTTTGTACTTATCTGACTGACTGTTACTGGTGCCATTGACGTCTCTGTTTCCTCTTACGGCATAATTATCGTGCAAATATACTATTTTCTGCTGACTTTTTATGCATTTTCAAAGCAAAATACCACAAAAAACAACATTATTTAAGAAATCATGTGGAATAAAGGCTTCATTTTGTGTCCGAGGAAAATCATTTCATTATCACCTGCCCCCTCGATTACGTTGGCATTTTTTTTGAATAGCTCTTATCTGGGGGTTGGAAGACGGCCCAGTGGCAGGAAAGCCTGGAAGGCTTCACCTTGAGTAACCGGGGGCGAGGCCCTCGGAAAGGGAGGATGAGCTTCTCCTCGCTGCCTGGAGGGCAGTACCATGAGAGGCCGAGGGTACTGCCTTCCAGGCAGGGGCGGGGAGGTGGTCCCCATGTCCAGTCCGAGGGCTTCGCCCCCGGTTTCTCAAAGTAAAGCCTTACAGGCTTAAGATGCTTTCCTTACTATTCTCAGCATAAAGCAGTCGGTCCCGATTTTAGCAGACAGCAATAACGGCTTTGAAGCCCTCTTGTTCTGTGACGAAATATGCCCTATAGGGGAGTGAGCATTCCCCTATAGGGCGTTGGATAACGCATTAGCATGCATGGGGCAAAGTATTAGTAACCGAAGTTTCTAGAGTTATAGAATGAAGTTAAATAGGGGAGTTATGCGAGGATAGCAAGGGGGCTTGCCCCCTTGTCCAGTACGATATGTCCCAGCCTTCACTTACAAGGGGGCAAGCCCCCTTGCTACCTTTCTTCCAAAAACATAGTGCTCTGCGACTACAATCGCGTCTTGGTGCTAAAGCATCCATGATTTACCTCTATTTTTACTTCCGATTTTACTTCCGTATCTTGGTTTAGTAATGCTTTGCTCAAAGAGGTATACCTTTTTGGGCAAAGAGGTAGTGCTTGTTGGGCAAAGAGGTAGTGCTCTTTGGGCAAAGAGGTAGTGCTCTTGGGATGCTCTTCTACAGGATGCCGACTGACGCTACTCGGCGAGCACGTTGAACTCGGCTCCTGAAGCGAAGTCCGCACCGTTCTGGCTCGACTGGGCCGTGAAGCGGAGATAGCGGGCGCGCTGCGGCTTGTCGAACAAGACTTTCTTCTCCTTGGCCGAACCGTCGAAGCTGCCTTCGCTGACAGGCTCTGCCCATGTCTTGCCGTCACTCGAGAGCTGCACCTTGTACGCCTTGATGTTGCCGTTGGGCGAGCCGTCTTGACGGGGCAGATAGGTGAAGCCCTTGATGAGCTTCTCCTCGCCGCAGTCGAAATCGACCCAGTGGGGATACTTCGGCACAGTGATGCTGTACATCGTGTGCCAGATGGTGCTCGGGTCGCCGTCCACGAGGTTCTTGCCATACTCGCCGCCGGGGCCTTCCTCACTGCTTACATAGACCACCTCGACGGGCACTTTCTCTATCTTCTCGAACGTGGCGGATGTCTTTATCGCAGCACTTTTCTCGTACCAGGCCACTACGGTTCCGCCCTGCTTGAAGTCGAAGGGCTCCGTGTACTTCTGCGGCTTGCCACCGGCGATGCGGTAGAGTACGGAGGGCGTCTCGCCGCTGTCGTACGTGTCGCCCACAATGGTGACCTTGCCGGCCTTGTCGCGAAGGATGGCCACGGGACAGAGATGGCTGCGGCGGACCATAGCGAGGCCGTCGGCCTGGTCGCCCTCCGAAAGGGGAGCTATCAGCAGCTTCATCTGGTGCAACGCCCCGAGGACTCGGTCCTTCTTCAGCGGTCCGCCCTGTCCGCAACTGTTGCCGCCCATGCCGTTCACCTTACAATCCAGGTGGAGATAGGTGCCGTCGCTCTCGGGCAAATCACAGGGATGCTGGGCCTTCGTCAGCTGGAGCGCACTCCAAGGCAGTGCCGAAGTGCTCATCGTACCCAGCTCGCTGACGAACAGCAGGCCGTCGCCCCGACCATCTCTCAACGCACACCAGCGCACATCCTCGCGGTTCCCCATGCTCTGCGGCTTGGGGAAGGGCACGAACTGCTCCTGTACGGTGCTCTCATAAATACCGACGAAGGAGCCCGACTTGCGGTCGTTGTAGTTGTTCAAAGGGCCTCGGCCGTAGTAAGTATAGCGGTCGAACTGGCTCGGGAGCTTCATCTCGTAGCCCAGACGAGGCAATGGCAGGTCGGGGTCACTCGTGATGATGCTGCTTGCCAGCACAACCTTTCCGTCGGGATAGACGCGATAGATGACCTTCGAAGTAAAGGAAACCGTCTCGCCCTGGCCCGTTGCCTCGGCCACACTTTCATAGGGCTGGCCTGCCTTCCCTGGGCGATGCTTGGCGCCGCCCCTGCCTGCAGCCTGGCTCTCGACGGTGTAGGAGACAAGGACCACACCGTCGGGCGACTTGGAGACGACAGGGGCGCCCACCGCTCTGTGCTGGAGGGCGTAGAGACCCTGCTGGAACCATTGGTCGCGGGCCCAGTTGTCGTTATCGACAGGAGCACGGAACGCCGACAGCTGCAGCGGCGAGTCCTCGAAGAAGACCTTGCCTCCTTGCTGCATCCCACACAGGCTTCCGCTCTGATTGTCAAAGGTGATGGTGTGGTCCTTACCCTTCACGACAACCTTTCCGCCCGCATTCTTCACCTGCTGCGTGCCGCGGGGGAAGCTTCCGTTCCAGTTCATGCTTGACGTATCACGCAGGAACAACTGCTCGGCCATCTGCACAAAGCCCTTCCCGGCCCACGGCATGTCGCGCTTCAAACGGAACTCTATGTTGAGGAAATACTCGCCGCCGTAGGTCATGTCGACGGGGCAGTAGCAACGCATCTGCTTCCGAGGCCGTATATCCTCACTCCAGGAGATGGGCAACTCCGCTTGTTTCTCACCATCTACGACAAGATACGCCACCACGTCATACTCTCTGGATGAGATGGGCTCGAAGTAGTTTTTATTGAAGATGGTGAAGTCCACCAATGTCTTTCCCTTGTCTTCCTTGATTCCGTTCAACGTCACGCCGACATTCTGATACACCTTCTTCACCTCATAATACTGAGGCTTCGGGCTGAGGTCGGGTAGCATGATGCCGTTCATACAGAACATCCCGTCGTTAGGCCAATCGCCGTGGTCGCCGCCGTAACCGAAGTACTTGGTTCCATCGTCTGCCTTGTATGTGTCAATCGCCTGGTCAACCCAGTCCCAGATGGCTGCTCCGCAGAAGAAATTGGTGCTCTCTATCGCCTCCCAATAGTCTATGAGATTGCCCAGGGAATTGCCCATCGAGTGGGCATACTCCGAGATGTGATAGGGATACTTGATGCCTTTGCCGGTTCCCTTGACAGCAAAGCGCACCCAATCCACCGAGGGATATTGGTTCGAGCCCATGTCCACGATGTCGTTGTTACGCTCGTACTGCACGGGACGACTCTGGTCGAAAGCCTTGATGGCCTCGTATGCGGCCTTGAAGTTATCACCCGGGCCGGCCTCGTTTCCAAGGCTCCAGATGACGATGCTGGGGTGGTTGACGTGTGCCCTGACTGCCTCCATGTTGCGGGCCACATGGGCGGCTCGCCATTCCCGGGGGTGAGAAAGACTCGCCTCGCCGTAGTAATATTCGTGGCTCTCTATGTTGGCTTCGTCCTCGAGGTACAGGCCGTACTTGTCCGCAAGGTAATAGAAGTACGGATCATTGCTGTAGTGCGAGAGGCGGACGTGGTTTATGTTGCCCCGTTTCATCAGCTTCACCTCCTCGAGCATCTGGTCGCGAGTGATGGCGTGGCCTGTTGTGGGATTCGTCTCATGACGGTTCACGCCCTTCAGCTTTACAGGTTTTCCGTTGACGTAGAAGTATCTGCCGGCCAACCCGAACTCGTCCTCCTCGGCTTTCGTCTCGCGGATTTCGACGGTGCGGATGCCGAAGTAGGTCGATGTGCAGTCCAGGAGGTGGCCTTTCTTATCTTTGAGTTCGGCCACAAGGACGTATCTGTTGGGCCTCTCGGCACTCCAAGGCAAGGGTTTCTCTATGTTGAAAGAGGTCTGCCACGCTGCCGCCTCGCCTCCCTTAATAGCCTCAACGACATCGCTCAGCTGCCCGGCTGCCTCCGAGGTCTCGTCGGAATAGAGCCAGACAGGGTAGATGCTGTACGACATCGTCAGCCCTTTCTGCACCTTCTGGCTGAGGTTGTTGACCTTTCCGTCGACCTGGACGACGGCTTCCTCATCGCCGAGTTGCATGGTTCTTACTGCCAAGTCGGCAATCTGAACCTGCGGGAACGCCGTGAGATATGTGCTGCGGAAGATGCCGGGCAAGCGGAACATGTCCTGAGCCTCGAGGAAGGAGCCGTCGCTATTGCGGTAGACTTCGACGGCGAGGCTGTTTTCGCCGTCCTCTTTCAAGTAGTTCGTGATGTCGAACCGTGCAGTGTTCCGGCTGTTCTTGCTGAATCCGACGTACCTTCCATTGACCCAAAGATAGAAGAAACTATCGACGCCATCGAAGTTGAGGACTACCTGTCGGCCTCGCCAATCAGCAGGGATGGTGAAGTTCCGGCGATAGGAGCCCACCTCGTTGCGGTATTTGTAGGTCGTCCAGCGCTGGTCCTTCGGTTCGCGCATCACGCCTTCCCGCCAGTCGTCCTTCTTTACTTCGTGATAGAAAATGACGGGCTGATTGACATAAATAGGGACGCCGTACTTCATCTCGCCGTGTCCTCCGAGTCCTTGAACGTTCCAACAGCCCGGCACCTCTATGTTGTCCCAGCCCTTGACGTCGTATGAAGAGTCGGCAAAGCCCTTGGACCTTTGGTCGGGATTAGGGCTCCAATGGAATTTCCAGGTGCCGTCGAGGCTCTGGAAATACTTGCTTCCTTCGGGCAGTACGCTGCGGGCTGCAGCGGCGTTGGCAAAGGGAAAGATATGGGCACGCGGCTGGAGCTTGTTGAGCGACAGCCTTTCCGGGCTTTGCCACTCTGTTCCGTCGGGCGACGAAGCCTGCCCATAGAGGAAACCTTCGAGGTTGTCCTGGGCACTCAGGTTAAGTGCGAGTGCCGAAATGATGAGGGTTGTGAGGATATTTTTCATAGTACTTTATATAGTTTTCAGTGCTTTGACAGGTCTGAGAGGCGAAGTCGCAGGCTGTTCCGACGAGCCGTTGCCAGTCGTCCCTGCTGAGTCTTGGCAGGTCCTGGGGCATGATGTCTTCCCAGATAAGCGCGCAAGCGAGGCCGGCATTGAAGCTGTCTCCGGCGCCGACGGTGCTTACGACGTCCTCTACGGGCGGGGCCTGGAACTCGTGGATGCCGCCGGGTGTGCAGACGACCACTTGCCCTGCACCTGCCGTACAGATGAAGTACGGGCAATGCTGGCTGATATACATATTATATATTACGCGCGCGTCGCGCGAGGAGTACAGGACCTTGAGGTCGTCTGTGCTGCCGCGCACGATGGTGCTCTGTCGGATGTTCTGCCGGATGGCAGGCCGAAGCTGCTCGAGCTCGCTACTGTGGTTGCTGCGGAAGTTGAGGTCGTAATAGACGATGGCATTCTGCTTTGCCGCCTGCTCCAGCATTTTGGAGATAAGGGGCCGCATTCCGTCGCAGACGGCATAGTAGGAGCCGAAGAGCATCACGTCGCCTCTCAACATCTGGGGCAACGCTGCGGAGGCCTCGGCACGCGGCGGCTCTTTGTAGAAGAGGTAGGAGGCATCTTTGTCCTGGCCGATGAAAGCGAGGCTCACGGCACTCTTCTCGCCCCGTCGCAGCTGGAAGTGCTGGGTGTCGACACCGTTGGCGTTGAGGAACCTGACTGTGTTCTGCCCCACGATGTCTGCGCCCGAGTAGCCCACGAAGGTGCAGGGCACGCCTGCCCGCCCCACGCTGACGATGCTGTTGAAGCTGCTGCCTCCGTGCACCGCAGCCACGGGCTGCCCGTCGCGAAACAGGATGTCGAGGATGGACTCCCCTACTCCGATGACTTTTCTCTGCTTTTCCATTGGATGTCTCTTTCGGTGTACAAAGTTAGTGAAAAATGCTGTCCGAAGCAAACATATCGGCTAAATTCTGCACCTTTTTGTTTTATTTTATGTGCCTTCGCACCTTTTGTTTAATTTTCTACGCGTTTTTCTTGTTTGTTTTTACATTTTGTTTTAACTTTGCACTCACATTTGAAACAAAAACTTTTCATTATGACTATCGAAGAGAAGATTGGCGTATTGGTGGAGCGATACTGCCGCAACCGCTCGCATTTGGCGGACATGATTGGCGTGACGCCGCAAGCAGTGAACAACTGGGTCTATCGCGACCGCATTCCCCGCAAGGGTATCGACGCTATCGTGGCGCGTTTCCCGGAGGTGGACGTAGAGTGGCTGCGCGGCGGGAGCCTGCCGACTTCCGGTGGAGCCTTGCCTTTGCCGGACGAGGAAGAGGAGGAGGACTACGAACCGATGCCGTATGCTCCGGCACATTTCGTCACGGGCGTGCAGCCTTCACTGGGCGACGCCGACCAACCCGACAGCAAGGAGGGGCTCGTGCCGCTGCAGATGCCGCGCAAGGACATCAGGTATGTCTTCCAATGCCACGGCGACAGCATGCTGCCTCGCATACAGGACGGCGACTACGTCGGCGTGGGGGAACCGCTGGGGCGCTACGAAGCGTTCCGCAAGGGAGCGCCCTACCTGGTGCAAACCACCGACGGGCGGCTCATGGTGAAGATGGTGGAAGACCCGGGGCCTCAGTCGCCCTTTCTGCTGCTCAGCACGGAGAATCCCAACTACCAGCTGGCCGACGGGGGCCGACTGGCCAAGAGCGAGTTCCGAGCCGCCTACCGAGTCCTGATGGTGATGCGCGACATCTGAACAAACGCCCCGCAGGGGGATGGCAAACGCGGCGTGCCGCTTCAGCAAAGATGGCGTGCCGCATCAGCAAAGATGGCGTGCCGCATCAGCAAAGATGGCGTGCCGCTTTTCAAAAATCGGTGTACCTCTTTGGCAATATCGGCGTACCTCTTTGGCAATATCGACGTGCCGATTTTAATCAAGACCCATACCTCTTTGCCCCAAAAGGGCTACCTCTTTAATAGACACTCTTGCTTGAACATCGAACTATGGAGACCTTCATTCAAATCACCGGCGTGCAGTACGACTGCACGGATGCTGACATCGCTGCCGTGATGGCAGCACTGGAACAGCAGAAACCCGAGGTGCTGCTCGTCACGGAACAGACCAGTGACTACGGCATCATCGTCCGCGCCCTCACGGGCACCATATATCGCGGCGTCGTCAGCCGTTTCGACCTGGAACGGGTGCTCGCCATGATGAGGCACGATGGCACGTCGGTCCTCGTGGGGCAGGCGACGGAGACCGACCACGAAGGACGCTGCTACACCGTCCGCATCAGCGGAGACTACCCTGCTCCCAACGAAACCGATACCGACGCTCCCAACCTCTGGGCCGAATGGAAATGGACGGGAGCACCGCTGCTCGACTGCTCCGACGACGACCGACGACTCGACGTCAGCCTCAAAGTAGCAATGGCCGAACTGCAGCATAACGGCTGCATAAACAAACTGACACTCCTGGAGCACCTGAACCGCATCATCCGTCTCGCCACGTGGGACGTCAGCCGAGAGACTCAACAGCAGCTCGAACAGATACGCAGGCTGGTGGGCAGCCACCAGGACCAGGACATCCGAGCCCTCGCACCGCAGCTCCGCCACACGCTCTCCGCCCTGGGCAGCAAGAAACGCACCAGAGAGTTTCAGGACACATACTGGCCCCTGCTCTGCCAAAGCACCGAAGCAGAACGGATGCGACAGCAATGGTGCGCCTTCCACAAAGCCGACCTGACAGACATCACGCTCTGGCACCAGACCATCAGCCAGCAATCGGAAGCCATCGAAGCCTGTCTCGCCCAGCTTCCGGCAGAGCTCTGCTACCAGAAAGACCAGTTCGGCCAGCTCATGCACCGCCTTCTCTACCTCAACATACCACGACGCCAACTGCTCATGCTGCTCTCGGCACTCGTCCTGCGACAGTATCTGCGACGCCAACTCGAACTCGCCGACGCCGACCCCACAAGCCTCCTCAACAAAGAAGAGCTGCGGCTGACGCATCAGCTGGCACCCCTCTTCTTCGGAAACATCGAGAATGCACGCGACTTCCTCCTGCATGCAAAGGGAAAACGGGCACAGGACATCACGTCGCTCGTCACACTATGGGTCAGGGATAAACGCATCAGCGCCGCCAGTTGCCACCGCCCGCTCTGGGCCATCCTCCACGAGGCAGGCATCTACACAGCCACCGAGTCCAACTGGAACAGAAGCCTGGACATCAGGAAGGCCTGGCACTGACCAGCAAAAGTCCGTCGAAGAATATCTCGCCGGAGGCACGCATCTCATCGATGACATCCTCAAGGAGTGACGCATCGAAGCCGCCAAGGTCGAGCTCATAAGAGCGGCGCGGACCCTGCTGAAGCTGGCTGAGGATGTGCTTCCTCAAGGCCTCCCGCTCCGTTGCAGGCTGCGACGGAGCTTCACCCTTGCGGACACAGACATCGCAGATGCCGCAGTCGTGGTCCGCCTCCTCACCGAAATAGCGCAACAGCATGCGGCTGCGGCAGCAATCGCTCTCAGCCTCGGCATACGTCAACATCGCTTCCGTGCGCTCCTCATAATGCCTGTGACGCTCCTCGAAGACAGAACGGGGAATGGACACACGCTCCCTGTCCACACGACGGACACGGAAGGTGACGCGAGGCAAATGCTTTCGGGGTATGTAAGAAATGAGGTGAAGCTTCGACAGACGAAGAAAAATCTGATAGATATCGTCAAGAGAAAGACGCGTGTCAGTGCTCAGCAAGTCCTCGCTGATATAGACATAGTCGGTGAAGATGCCGCCATAATGACGCAACACGGACAGGACAAGCGGCTCCTCCGACGGGAAGAGCGCACCCAAAAGCTCGCCTCGGGAGACATCGATACGCAGCCGGCTGGACGCTTCCTCCTCGTCGCGATACTCGATGTAGCCAGCCTTGTCCAGCAAATCGAGCGCACCGACGAACGCAACAGGATAGTAGCCAAAGGTGCGGCAGAACTTGTCAAGGTCGAACTCACGCGTGACGTCCAGCCCATCTCCCTCGGCAATGCCCAGAAAGCAGCACAGCGATTCGTAAGCGCCCTGCACGTAATCGAGCGCAGGAAACTGCTGCATCAGCCGACGCTGCACTATCTGTCGCTCGTTCCCCAACGTCAGCAGAATGGCATAAGCCTTCTTCCCGTCGCGACCAGCACGTCCGGCCTCCTGAAAGTAGGCTTCTATGGAATCGGGGATGTCTGCATGAAGCACCAGACGCACATCAGGCTTGTCGATGCCCATACCGAAGGCATTGGTCGCCACCATTATGCGAATCTCGTCGCGCCGCCAGCGTTCCTGACGCTCATTCTTCTGCAGGGCGTTCAAACCAGCATGGTAGAACGTGGCAGAATAGCCCATCGCATTGAGTTGCTCGGCCAGCTCCCTGCACTTACGCCTGCTGCGGGTATAGACGATGCAACTGCCCGGGATGCTCTCCAAAGCACGGACGATGCCCTGCAGCATCTCGTCTTCCCGCCTCACGATGTATGCCAGGTTGCTTCGCGCAAAGCTCATCTGCAGGACGTTCTCCTCGCGGAACTGCAGCCTCTGCTGTATGTCTTTGACCACCTTAGGCGTGGCCGTAGCCGTAAGCGCAAGGATGGGACGGTCGGGGAAGAACTCCCGAATCTTCGATATCTCCAGATACGACGGACGGAAATCATAGCCCCATTGGCAGATGCAGTGTGCCTCGTCAACCGTAATAAAACTGACCGGCATACGACTCAGCTTATTGAGGAACAACTTGCTCCCAAGCCTTTCAGGCGAGACATACAGGAACTTGTAGGCACCGAATATGGCGTTTTCCAAGATGCCCAGCACCTCATCGTGCGACATATATGCGGTGATGTAGGCAGCCTTTATGTCGCGTCGCTTCAAGGCCTCAACCTGGTCCCTCATCAAAGAGATGAGCGGCGTGAAGACAATGCAGACGCCCTGCATCGCAAGGGCAGGCACCTGGAACGTAATACTCTTGCCCCCGCCCGTCGGCATAAGGCCGAGTGTGTCGCGCCCCGCAGCTATGCTCTCGATGACATCACGCTGGATGCCCCGGAAATCATCATAGCCCCAGTACTTCCTGAGTATCTCCTGATACTTTGCCATAGCATAAACTACCTGCCTATCCAGGCTTCAGGATTGAGTTTGGCAGTCTCCTTGCGCAGCTGAAAATGCAGGGTGCAGTTGCCGCTGCCGTCGTCGGCAACCGTTCCCAAGATGTCCTTCGCCTGCACCTTCTGCCCTTTCTTGACGATGGTGCTGGAGAGGTTGCAATAGACAGAGATATAGCTGCCGTGACGAACCAGCACGTTTCGGGTACCGCCGAACTGGAAGACGCTCGTCACGACACCATCGAAGACCGCACGGGCACGGGCTCCAGGACGGCCGATATAGTTTGTTCCTTTATTATCAAGCTGGACATTCTTCATTCCCGGCACATTATAAATGCCGAAGCGGCTGCCCAACATATATTGTCCAGTGATAGGCACAGGCAGGCGCCCCTTATTCTGTTCGAAGGTTCCATTGAGCTGACGGTCCTCCGCAGTAAGCCACGTGCCCGACTTCGCTGGCGTGGAAGGCTTCGTCTGCTGCTTCGGAGCAGGTGAGGCGGCAGGTTTCTTGCCAGCCTTCTCTGCTGCTTTTGCCTTGCGGGCCGCTTCTTCGGCAGCCTTCTTGCGAGCCTCCTCTTCGGCCTTCTTGCGTGCTTGTTCTATCTCGTAGGCAATGACTTGTTCAATTTTCCTGTCGAGCGCCGCCAGCTGCTTCTGCTGTTCTGCCACCTTGCCCTGCAGTCCGCTCTCCTTCTTCTTAAGCCCCTCCACCTTCTGCTTCTCTTGAACTTGCTGCGCATTCAAGTCTTTGCGTTGCAACATCACCTCGTGCAGGACGCCGTTCTTCTGGCTTTTAGCGGTCAGCAAGAGGTTTTGAGCATCGAGCAACTCTGCCTGTTTCTGCAATATCTGCTCTCCGAGGTTCTGCTGATAGCTGGCATATTCGTGTGCGAAACGCGCCCGCCTGTACATCTGACTAAATGTTTTTGCGGAAAGGACGAACACTATGGGATCATTATTCGTGCGTTGCGTCCTGGCATATCTTACGGCGGCCTTAAGGCGCTGGCGTCGGGTGCGGACCTCGCCATCCAGTTCCGTGATGTTCTTCTGCAGGCGGATGATGTCGGCTTCGAGGTCGTCGAGTTCCTTTTCGAGCTGATGGATGCGCGAAAGACGATTGCTCATCTGCAGCCCGAGGAAGTCCACGTTCTGCTGTCCTGTCTTCACTTGTTTCCTTGTCTGGTCAAGTTGTGACTTGGATTTCTGCAGTTCAGTCTTCAACTTAGACTGCTGCTGCTTCAGGTCCTTCACTTTCTTGCTGTTCTGGGCAGCAAGGGGAAGGGCAAAGACGGCACAAAGAAGTAGGACAAGGAGTTTATTCGTCATATCTGCGAAGTGTGTTACATGGTCAGTTTCATAATCTCTGAGAGGACTTCATCCACTGAGATTTCCGTATAGCGCGACGATAGTTGTGTCCGCTTTTCCCAATCTGAGTCGACCGTCAGGCTTGAGAGCGTGAGGTTAGCCTTTATTGTTTTTCTGCTGGTGGGGATTGTTATGTAGTGTTTTGTAGGGAGGTTCTTGCCTGCGACGCTAACGAAGTCTTTGCGCTCCCAGCCTGGGTAGTCGCCACTCTGCTCGTCCCAGAAGTAGGTCTGAATAGTATAGAAGTCGACGTTGGCCTTCTTTAGGAATGGCACATCGGCGTAGGGCGTCTTAACATATCGCTTTCCCATCTTGTCGACGACCATGAAGTAGTCGGGCGTCATCTCGATGCGAGCCACCTCGAGGACGCCGAAGGTGACGAGGGAGAGCTGTATGACGTCGTTTCTTTTCATCCTGAGCATACCTCCGACGGTAGTGCCTTTTCCGCCCGAGGAGAGTTCCATGCGAAGCCTGGCAGTGATGCAGGTCTGCTCCTGCTTACTTTCGTCGGTGCTTTGCCCGCCATCTTCGGCCGCAGGAGTGGTGATGGTCGTCTCGTCCGGCACCGTAGTAGTTGATGAGACGGCATGCTTTTTGCTTCCACAGGCGGCGAGCAGGAGCAGGAGCAGCAGTATGGAGAGTCGCGCGATTGCTTTCATTGTGTTTACCTATTTAATATATTTCTTGCGTTTTATCTTCTTTCGGAGGAGCGGCGTGCAGGTGTCGTCGTCTTTCTGTTTGGCGAGTTTCCAGAGTCGGAGCGCCGTTTCGGGTTCGCCGATGTTGGCATATATGTCGCCGGCATGCTCCAGGAGGTTGCCCATGAGTCGCTCGTCGGAGAGGAGCTCCTGGTCGGTTTTCTTGGGGTCGACGACCTTGTCCATGTACGAACGGGCATGCGCGAAGTCTTCTTTCTTGAAGAGTATCCAGGCATAGGTATCGAGGTAGGTGATGTTTTCCGGCTCTTGGCGGATGGTGCGGTAGCTCATTTCCTCGGCCCGGTCGAGCTGTTCCTCCTTGAGGCTAAGGTAGTAGGCGTAGTTGTTGAGGCACATGATGTTGTCCTCCATATAGACGAGCGACGAGTCGTAAGCAGCGAAGGCTTCCTGCTCTTTCCCTTGCTGATAGTAGATATCGCCCAGCACTCCGAACACATTCGACACGAGGCGTGGCGAGACGAACTCTGTCCTGACGCGCAGTCCTTGCTGCAGGACGTCCGTAGCATCCTCAAGTTTCTTCTGCTCGGCCAGTGCCATTCCGAGGTAGTAGGCATAGGCTATCTCCTCGGGATGATAGTTGAGTCCGCGCCGGCTGATGTCTTCCACGCCCTTCTCGTCGTTCTTCTCTGCATAGTATTGCAGCAGTTCGCGGAGTGCCGTCTCGTTGCCCGGTTCCACTTCGAGCACTTTTCGCATCGTCTCGCAGACGGCCTCTTGTGGTTGCTTTCTGTAGACCTGGTAGGCGGCCTTCATGATGAGCATCTGAGCATCCTGTTGCGGACGAGCCAGCAGAGTGTCGAAGGCGGCCTCGAGACGTGGTGCATACGTCGAGTCGCGCTGTACGTCGGCGATGTAGGAACGCAACAAGAGGATGCGCAGCTCTGTGGGGGAATCGTCGAGGAAGAGCAGCGAGTCGCGCATGGCATTGTAGCGGTCGTCCTGCTTGGTGTCGCGAAGGTAGTCCATCGTGGCGAGCTGGAGGTTCGTGTTTGTTGGCTCTTTCTGCCGCACCTCGTCGTATATCTCGAGTGCCCTGACGGTATCTCCGGCCTGCATGTACTGGCTGCCTACCACGACGCGCAGGTTCATGTCGTGCGGATTATCGTCGCAAAGCGTCTGGAGCTGCACGAAGGCTGAGTCCAACTGCCCTTTCTCTTTGTAGAGCCTGAACTTCTCGACGCTCACCTGCGGGCTGAATCCTTCGAGCAACTCGATGCGGTCGAGCACGTCGATAGCCTTGTCCGTGTCGCCAACCGTGCTGTAGAGTTGTGCCAGCTGGGAGAGGATGTCGCTTCGTCTGGGCTGCAGGACGGCCATCTTCTCCAGCACGGGGATGGACGACTCAGCGTCGCGCTTGTTCAGATAGAGTGCGGCGAGCGTCTCGAGGTAGTAAGGGTTGTCGGCATCGCGCTGGCAGGCCTGACGGATGTATTCCGTGCCGATGCTGTCGGAGCGCAGGTAAAGGTAGAGCAATCCAATGTTGTAGAGCGCCTCGGGAGCCTCGGGATTGATGTCGAGGCAATGGCGGTAGAGGTCCATTGCCGACGAGTAATCCTCTGCCAGACGGCACTTCTCGGCCTCCAGATAGAAGTAGTCGAAGTTGGTCTGAGCCTTGAGGCCAGACACACAAATCAGCTGGGCTAATATGAAGGATATACGTTTCAATTTCTCAGGTTGCTAAGGGGTGTGCTCAAAGAGGTAGTGCTCTTTGTGCAAAGAGGTAGTGCTTTTGTGCCAAAGAGGTAGTGCTTTTGTGCCAAAGAGGTAGTGCTCTTGTGCCAAAGAGGTAGTATTCCTTTTCCGGACACCCACAGGATGTGTTATTTCGTACCGCTATGGCCGAAGCCGCCCGTGCCGCGTTCCGTTTCCGACAATACCTCCACGGGCTCCCACTCGGCCTGTTCGTGGCGGGCTATCACCATTTGGGCGATGCGCTCGCCGTCAGCTATGGTGAAAGGTTCGTCCGAGAGGTTGACCAGGATGACGCAGACTTCACCTCGATAGTCGGCATCGATGGTGCCGGGAGTATTCAGCACGGTGATGCCATGCTTGATGGCGAGTCCGCTGCGGGGACGCACCTGTGCCTCGTAGCCCGGCGGTAGGGCTATGAAGAGACCCGTGGGTATGAGGCGTCGTTCCATCGGCCTCAACTCGATGGGCGACTCTATGTTTGCACGCAGGTCGACGCCTGCCGACTGCGGCGTAGCGTACTGTGGCAGCGGATGATGGCTGCGATTGATTATCTGCACTTTCATTGGTTTTATGTGTTATTATACGGCAGGTAGGCTCATGCCGTTTATTTTACGATAGAGGTCGAGCGCAAAGACATCGGTCATCCCCGAGATGTAGTCCAGTACGGCCAGGATTCGCTCGTAGAGGGAGGGCGCCAGGATGTCGTACTGCGTGCTGACGCGGCTGATGAGGAGGCGCGAGAAGGCACGGTCTGGATGCGTGGCCGCCTGAACCATCAGGTCGGTGAGCGTCGTGATGACCTTGTAGCCGGCTATCTCAATATCGACCACATCCTTGCAATGATATATCTTTCCATAGGCCACGCGCTCGCATTGTTCGTATGCCTTGCGCGGAAGCTCGTCGATATGCTCTATGAGGGAGCCTTCGAAGGTGCCGCTCAGGATGGCCTGCTCATGCTTCACGAAGACCTGGACACACTGCTGCTCCAGCAGGTTGATGACGCAAGAACGGAGATAGACAATCTGCTCGTTGACGTCGTCCAGGAGCTGGTTCATGCGTTTCTTGATGTGTCGCTGCTGCTCAGCGGTGAAGTAGGCGAGGAAAAGCCGCTTGGTCTCTTCCGTCGTAAGGAGTTTCAGTTTGTGGGCATCCTCGATGTCCATAATCTCATAACATATATCGTCGGCAGCCTCAACGAGATATACGAGCGGGTAACGGGCATAGCGGACTGCCCCGTCGGGAGCTGGGAGTTTGATGATGCCGAGCTCTCGGGCAATGGTCTCATAGTCCTTCACCTCGCTACGGAAGAAGCCGAACTTGCGTTTGTCGCCTGCCAGGTCGGACGTGAAGGGGTACTTCACGATGCTGGCCAGCGTGCTGTACGTCATTCCGAAGCCTCCTTTGCGACGTCCCTTGAAGTGGTGCGTCAACAGGCGGAAGGCGTTTGCATTGCCCTCGAAGTGTATGATGTCCTCCCATTGCCTGGCGGAGATGCCGTCGCCCGTCTCGGGGCAGATGTAGTCTTTTAGGAACTGTCCGTCGCCTTCGCTGAAGTATGTTCCTATTGCCGTCTCGCCGCTGTGACCGAAGGGAGGGTTTCCCATGTCGTGAGCAAGGCAGGCTGCCGAGACGATGCTGCCCAGTTCTGTGAAATGGGTGCTGTAGAGCTCGGGGTGATTCTTCAAGATGAGCCGGCTGACGTCGTTGCCCAGGCTACGTCCCACACTGCTGACCTCGAGGCTGTGCGTCAGCCTGTTGTGCACGAAGATGCTGCCCGGCAGGGGAAAGACTTGCGTCTTATTCTGCAGGCGCCGGAAGGGGGCTGAGAAGATGAGGCGGTCGTAGTCGCGCTGGAACTCCGTCCGGTCGTCGCTACGCTGCTGCATTCCCTCTTGCCCGAGGCGTTTGTTGGAGAGCAACTGCTCCCATTTCATCATCTCTTCCATCACTATGAAAGCCTCTACTTATCGTCGGGTTTATAGAAGATCCTATTGGCTCCACTGGTAATCTTCACCAGTTCGGGATGCTCTGCAGCGAAGGTGTCGATGTGGCGCATGCGCTTTTCCTGCAGGATTTCATCAACGGCGATGAGTATTCCCGTCTCCTCCACGTCGCCGAACCCATCGTTGATGGCTGTGCCGAAGAGCTTCATCGTGGGGCTCAAGCTCATATAGGCATTGACGAGCGGCGGTATGTTGTAGCCCAAGGCCCGCACCTCGTGATTGAGGATGCGATAGTCTGCCTTGAAGTCATCCTCGGTGAAGAGCGTCCTGAACTGCTCCGGGTCGTGCCAGAACTTGAGGGGCTTCATGGGATAGATGAGGTTGTCCGGGTCGGGGAAGTGTTTGTTGAGGAAGTAGAGAATCATGTCCCTTGCCATGCGGTCATAGCTGGGATACATCGTGAACTTGCCGAAGAGGTATCGGACGGTAGGCTCGATGACCACAATAGCCCCGAGGCCGTCCCAAAGGTTGTCGAGCGCGAAGATGCCTTTTCTGCCCCGCAGCGTGCTCTGATACTCGAGGGTGACGAACGAGCGGCCCAACTCGATGGTCCAGGGAGCATAGTCCTTCATGAACTTCTCCGAGAAGCGGAACATGTGGCTGGTGGCCAGGATGGGCTGACCGTCTGCGTCTATCTTCCAGTCCTTGCCGAGGATGTAGCGATAGCCGCCTACTATCTCCTGCGTCTCAGGGTCCCAGACAAGGATTTGCTTATAGCAGTTCTCGCAAGTGTCGAACTCGTCGAGGTCGAAACTCTTACCCGTTCCGCCGCCGGCAGCACGGAAGGCTATCTCGCGGAGGCGTCCTATCTCGCGTACGACATGCGGCGAATCGTGCCAGGTGACGACATAGACTTCGTTGTCGCTCTTGTTTGTCATGCGCAACTTCTTGTCGGGCGTGAGTTCTGCCTTTAGCACTTCCACCGGGACGGGCTCAGCAATAGGCTCCATTATCTTGCTGTCTTCCATAAACTTTTAAACTTTACACTATAAACTATACACTTTATCCTGTACCCATCTTCCCCATTGGGCGGGTGTCTTTGTCTTGTCGAAGGTCTGCCAGGGGATGGGTTTGCCGATGCGTACGACGTAGTGCTTTCCTCGGCTTCGGTACATTTCGTCGGGCAGGAGGGCCATTGCGAAGTTCGGCAGATGCAGCCGTTTGCACCATCGCGCCACGTTGTAGAAGCGGTTCGAGTTCCTTCCCTCGAAGTGGATGGGCACGATGTCGCGCTCATGCTGCACGCTCTTTACGACGAACGCCTTGTTCCATGGGATGTCGCGGATGGTTCCGTCGTCTTGTTTACGACTGCAGAGTCCTGCGGGGAACATGATGACGTGGCAGTCGCTGGCAAAGGTTCCGTCCACCAGAGCAGGGAAGGAGCGGGCGTTCTTGCCAATCTTGTTGACGGGGACGCACAGGGGAGCGAGCCCCTTGAGGTTCATCAGCAGGTCGTTCACCAGGTATTTTATCTTGCCTCCATAGTGTTCGCCGATAATCCAGCCGAGGGTTACGCCATCGATTGCCCCGAGGGGATGGTTCGAGACGAAGGTATAGAGGCGCCCGTCGTCGGGGAGGTTCTCCCCTCCCTCCACGCTGACCTCGGCGCCGACGTACTCCACGACGCCCTTGCAAAAGTCCACGCCTTCCCTGCCCTGACGCAGATAGGTGTTGATGAACTCCTGATGGATGATGCGAGCAAGCAAGCCCGTCAGCCATTTCGGGATGTATTTAGCCTTCTTTCCCGCACGGTCGCGTACGATTTTATCTATGTTTATTTCATTTATCATTTACCATTTAATCATTTACCATTTACCATTTATTTCTCCCCCTAAAGGGGGAGTTAGAGGGGGTCTGTTTTTTTAGTTGATTGTTATTGGTCGGTTATTGATGAAGTAGCGTCCTCGGGGCAGTCCGCCGAGCCAGTTAGTACCTTTGTTGAGGCGGGCCGTCATGTAGAGCACACCGTACTGATTGTAAATAGGCAGAAGCTGATTGTGGTCGCTCTGTATCTGCACGATACGGCCCGTGATGTTTATCTGCACAGGGAAAGCCGAGGTATTCATCTTCCTCGAGACAGGCATCTCGACAGGCGGCACAGGCAGCACGAGCGAATCGGGCATCTGCCGCACCCTGCGCTTGCGCACACCGCCTTCGGCTGGCAGGCACAGCAGGGCCGACAGCACGAACAGACACATTTGCAGTCTCAAAGTCACTCTCATGAAACTTTACCTCTATCAAGCGACAAAATTACACATTTCCCAGCAAAAAGACAAATAAAGAAAGAGAAAATAAACGAATAATCCCATAATCCGACGTCAATGACCTCTAAACGGTCGGTAAGCACTGGGAGTGCGGCCGTCTCGGCCACGCTCCCAGTCAACTTTCAACTTTGTAGCGGCCTGGAGCGCTTCTTTAACATAATTTAACCGGCTCAAAATCTTTAATTATTTAATTATGTGTACCTTTGCGAAAGAAAAACCTAATTCTATACTCATGAAAAACAAAAAACTCTTAGTAACGTTTGTATTGTGCCTCGCAGTCATTTCGACAGCGTTTGCTGCTCCCGTCAGCCGCGAACAGGCACAGAAGATTGCAGAACAATATCTGCTGGACAAGCCAGGCAACCATCTCCTGTCGCCCGTCACCAGCAGTCGCCGCCTTGCTCGAGCCAAGGACAATGCCAAGGCAGACACAAAGCTCTACTACGTCTTTGACAGGGGCGAGAACGAGGGCTTTGTCATCGTGCCCGCCGACGACAGCTACGGCGGCATCATCGGCTACACCGAAGAGGGCTCTTTCTCCTTCGACAGTCTGCCGCCACACATGCAGAACTGGTTGGACGGACAGGCTGAATACATCCAGTTCCTTATGGACAATCCTGAAAGCGCCGAGGTGCAGAAGAGCAGCAGGAAGCGCGCTGCCAGTCATGCTGCCATCGAGCCGATGGTGACGACAAAGTGGGGACAGGGGTGGCCCTACAACAACGAATGCCCCATCTACTTTGGCGAGGGACGCTCCGTGACGGGCTGCGTGGCTACGGCTATGGCCCAGCTCATGTACTACCAGCGCGAGAAGTCTGCCAGGGAGGTCGCTGCCGATATCCCGAGCTATGAGCTGAAGAACGAGGAGAAGGGCACGATGACGGTGGAGAGCATCCCTGCAGGCGCGCCCATTGACTGGGACAACATGCAGGACACTTACAGCAACAGCTCCAGCGAGAAGAGCTGTCTGGCGGTTGCTCAGCTGATGCACTATTGCGGTGTTTCAGTGCGCATGGGATACTCCCCTGGCGGCTCAGGTGCTTCGACAAGCAGGGTGGCCGGTGCGCTGACGAACTATTTCGGCTATGGCGACAACCCGCGCGTCGTTTGGGCTCATTACTATAACGACGATAACAGTTGGGATGAAATACTCTATCGCGAACTGGAACAGCGACGCCCGTTTCAGCTGGCAGGTCATACCACGGGCGGTGCAGGTCACTCCTTCCTCTGCGATGGCTACAAGGATGGCCTGTTTCACATCAACTGGGGATGGAGCGGAGGTGCCGACGGTTATTTCGCCCTCAAGACGATGAACGGCTGGTCGCAGTCGCAATGCGCCATCATAAACTTTGAGCCCGATGACTTCTCGTCGCTCGAGCTGAAGATATCGAACGCACTCGTCAAGCAGCTCTGCCTTGCCAACTGGGACAGCGACAGCGACGGCAAGTTCACATACGGCGAGGCTGCTGCCGTCACAGACCTGGGCGATGTTTTCCGCGGACAGCAAATCACGTCGCTTGGCGAGCTGTACTACTTCACGTCGCTTGCCTCGATACCCGACGATGCCTTCAGCGGCTGCACGCGTCTCTCCAGCATCCGTCTGCCCAGGACGTTGCAAGGCATCGGTGCGCGAGCCTTCAGCGGCTGCAGTGTCCTGAAATCTATCGTCCTGCCCGACGGACTCATGTCCATAGGAGAAGAGGCCTTCAGCGGCTGCACGAGGCTGGAGGATGTGAAGCTGCCTGTCAACATCACCCGCATAGAAGCCCGCACTTTTGCCGACTGCCAAGCCTTCACCTCTACCTCAATCCCCATCCCGGTCAGCTATATCGGTGAGGGAGCTTTCAGCGGATGCACGAAGCTGGCTTCCGTCACCGTCAACACGGAAAGGCCACAGAACCTGGAACTGGGCACCGATGTGTTTGCCGGAGTAGACAAGACCCAGGCTGTGCTGAACTTTCCGCAAGGCCAGCACGACTACTTTGCCTCCGCCGACCAATGGAAGGACTTCTCGAACCTCAATGAGATTCGCACCCTCTCCCAAGGCACGTTTGCCAGTTTGGAAACGGGCAAGCGATACTATATCTATAATGTAGGCACTGGCCGATACCTCACTCATGGCGAAGCATACGGCACTCAAGGCGTCGTGGCCGAGACGATGGAACCCATGCGCTTTGAGTTCCGCAAAAAGGCAGGTATGGCAGACGACGAATACTATCTCTACTCCTCCGACTCTCCCAATAAGGACAACCGCATCTTCTTCCGCTCTGTGACCGATACGAATGTCGGCAAAGGTATCAAGGCTTGCTTCGTGGACGGTGCCACAACCAGGCTGAATGAAAGCAATCTGCCTGCTAACTGGACGATAAAGCTCGCTGAGGGACAGACAAACATCTACACCATTCAATGCTCGGAAGGCACGTCCGATTACGAGGAGGGCCTCTTCCTCGGCGTACAGCCCGGACACGAGAGCAACGCCACGTTCCCGACATACGGCGCATACTTCGACATCTCCTATGCCCAGTTCCCTCTGAACTGCCAGTGGATGCTTGTGGAGTTCACCGAAAACGCGCAACTCTTCACCAAGTACTCTACACAACTGGAAAACCTCATCTCCATTGCCGACACCAAGCAAATCAGCGCTGTGCCCGAGAAGGAGGTTTACGCCAACACGGGCAGCTCGCTGGCCGAACTGCAGCGTGCCTGCTTCCGTCTGCGCAACAAGCTTGGCTTCCTGAACTTCGAGGATGATGCCTTCAGGGACATCATCCTGGCGAGATTCGACGGCGACAAAAACAATGAGATTTCTCCCGAAGAAGTGACCAGCATCAAGCAGTTGCCGGATAAAGCATTCTCTGCCAACAAGGACTTTGCCACACTTTCAGACCTGAAACTCTTCACCGGCCTGATGTCCATCGAGGCAGATGCTTTCGCCAGCTGTTCGAACGTCACGGAAATCACGCTGCCGGAAAACGTGGAGACCATCGGCGCACGTGCCTTCAACGGCCAGCCGCAGGTGACGAAGCTCACCCTGCCGGAACGCATCGCCAGCATCGCCAGCAGAGCATTCTACAACTGTCTGGCCCTGAAAGAAGTCTATCTGCCCGTCAAGGATCCCGCAGAAATCTCGGTCAACAGCGCTGCCTTCAACTTCGGACAGGGCGAGGACAATCCGCTGAGCGAATGCATCCTCTATGTTCCTTTCGGCAGCAAAGAGCTTTATCAGGAGGCCAACGTATGGTCTAACTTCAACGACATTCGCGAGTATCGCGTGGCAGAACTTCCCGAGTTCACTACCCCGCAAGTGGGTACGGACTACTACGTCTATAACCTCGGCATGAAGAAGTTCATCACGCGAGGCGAGTCGTACGGCACGCAAGCCGTGGTGGGTCCCACTGCTTTGACGTGGCAGCTCAAGCGAAAGACCAACATGGCTCCCGGCATATACTATTTCTACTCTGAGGACCTGACGGACCGCCCGAAGAAAGCATGGGGCAGGGTTACTACTGACCGCTACATCGGCGATGGCAAATCCACCTTCACCGATACCGACGCAAACCTCCACGCCTATTGGGCTCTGAACCCTGTGGACAGCATGGAAAACGTCTATACCATCCAGCCGCCTACGAACAATTCTGACTATGTGGAGGGAGAATTTGCCGGAGTTGACACCAAGCATGCCTCCAATTGTGCCAGCCCCACATATGGCATCTACTGGGACGTCAACTATGAAAGCAACCCGCAGAACTGCCAGTGGGCCTTCATGGAAGCAGCCAAGGTGAAGGCACTGCGAGCTAAACAAGACCTTGGAGCTAAGCTCTACGAACTCCTCCAGATAGCACAGAACAGCACAGTTGACGCCACGCCCGAACGCGCTGTCTATGACAACCTGGGCAGCACCGGACAGGAAATCCGCGAGGCTATCATCTCGCTGCGCAGGAAACTGCGACTGATATCTTTCATCGACGAACAAGTGGAGCTCTTCTGCGTCAATACATGGGACGACGATGAAGACAACGAACTGAGCGTCGACGAGGCAGCAGCAGTCACCGACATCGGCATCACCTTCAAGGGCAACACCGCCATCACCAGCCTCGAAGACTTGCGGAATTTCACAGGACTGACGGAGATACCAGCCGAGGCTTTCCGTTCCAACACGGCGATGATCTCCGTCATCTTGCCTGAAAATGTTGTGAAGGCCGGCAAGTATGCCTTTGCCGCCTGCTCGGCACTGAAGTACGTCGCTGCGCTGAATCCCACCACGGTCGTGGACATCAGCGAAGCCACAATGCCATCACGCGCGCTCGTCGTATTTGTTCCTGAAAACATGATAGAGGCTTACCAGGCTGACACCTACTGGAAGAAGTACACCATCCTGCCCTACACTGGCATCCCCGTCGTCCAGACCACCGATGCCAGCCGCGAGTATGGCACCAAGACCGCCAAGTCGTCATGCGAGGTGACGGGCGCTCCCGTCAATGCCATCCCAGTCGCTTCTGTCAACAACGAAGCAACGCTGCCCGTAGGCTCCTACCCCATCACCGTCAGCAACGTCGAGTCCATCACCAGCCTCGACCTGCAGGTGGACGAGGGCACTCTGACCGTGACTCCCGCACCTGTCACCGTGACGGCGCAATCCTACAACAGAATTCAGGGGCAGCCGAACCCGGAGTTTGAGTACACCATCTCCACGCTCCGCAACCGCGAGATTGCAGAAGAAGTCTTCACGCAGATGCCGTCCGTGGTCTGCGAGGCTGACGAGAACAGTCCCGCCGGTGAGTACGAAATCATCGTCAGCGGCGCTGAAGCGCAGAACTACACCTTCACCTACGTGAACGGCATCCTCACCGTAGAGGAAGACCCCGACGCCATATCCGCCATTGATGAGGAAAAGGACGGAAAAGGCAATCTCTACGACCTGCAGGGACGCAAGATGGAGAACCGTAACCTGAAGCGAGGCGTCTATATCCTCGACGGCAAAAAATACGTCAGGAAGTAGAAGTCCTGTGGAACCATAAAGCAGTCCCCCGCCCTTCATCGGACGGGGGATTGCTGTCTTCTGGACCTTGTCCTCTGAAGGTGCTGGATGCATCCTCAGGAGAAGTCTTCTGTTTCCACGTGAGAAACAAACCGTTTCCACGTGAGAAACAAACTGTTTCCACACGAGAAACAAATTGTTTCCTCTGGAGATACAAATCGGAAACAAACGTTAAATTGTGTTATTTCACACGATTACTGCTCCTGCGCGATGTATTTGGAGAGCAGGCTTTCCCCTTCTTCGACGGAGATGCCTCTGCGCTGGCAGTAGTCGCGGAGCTGTTCGCGGTCGATGCGGCCCACGGGGAAGTACTTCGCTTCAGGATGCCAGAGGATGAGTCCGCACACGGAAGTGGAGGGCTGGATGCTGTATCGGTCGGTCAGCGTGACGTTCATCTTCTGCTCAGCCTCCAGCCTGTCGAAGACAATGCGCTTGAGAGAATGGTCGGGACAAGTGGCGTAGCCGAAGGCAACACGAAGAAGACCCTCTAAATCTCCCTTAAAGGGAGACTTTTTTTTCTCCCTCCCTTTAAGGGAGGGCTGGGGTGGGTCTGTGAGCCACTCGGCAGCTGCTTCGGCCAGACGAGCACAGAGGGCATGCGTCATCAGACGCTCCTCCTCGTCCTTCGGCTCGTATAGCGGGCGGGCGGTAACAAGGAAGAGTCCGATGAGCGAAGGTTGCTCTTCGTCGAAGTAATCGGCAAGGCAACGGTAGTGATACGCAGCAGATTGGCTGCGGAGCATGGGCAGCGTCTGCCCGTCATTGCAGAGCACGATGTCATTCCCACGTCTTATGGCAGCTTCTTCCTTATATAAAGCCTGCACCTCAAGCAGGTTCTTCTGAATGAGCGACTCGAGGAGTTGCTTGCCTTTCTTTAAGGTCTTTTCCGCTTCGGGGTTAACCAGGAGCTGCGGCAATGTCTCGCCCTTGAACCCCCAAAACAGCAGGAACATCCGCCAGTCGATAATATCCTTTAATAATGAAGCGTGAAGAGTGAAGAGTGAAGAATTTGCTACCGCCTTTGAATCAGGGTTAGGATTGAGGAGCGATGAGTGAAGAATGGGCGATACGCTCTGTGCGGTAGCAATTTCTTTATTCTTAACTCTTAATTCTTCACTTATCCTGTTGGCTTCCTCATATGGTGTGAGGGGTGCATGATGCGCGTTGTAGGCATCACATATCTGTGTCTGCTCTGCCTTAATTTGCTCGATGAAATCGGCCTTTTTTGCAACTAATCGCTTTGCCAGTACAGACGTTCGGGAGGCATCGCCGCCATAAATGACCAGACCATCATAGAGGGGGGCCAGCTTCACGGCAGTGTGGACGGCCGACGTCGTTGCCCCGCCCACCAGGATAGGCACGTCGAGGTGCTCCCGTTGAAACGTCTGGCAGAGCTTCTCCATCTCTTTCAGCGACGGCGTAATCAAGCCGCTGATGCCGACAAGAACAGGGCTGTGCTGTCTCGTGGCTTCCAAAATCGTCTCGCACGGCACCATGACGCCGAGGTCGACCACTTCGAAGCCGTTGCACGCCAGCACAATGCCGACGATGTTCTTGCCAATGTCGTGTACATCGCCATTGGCTGTGGCAAGCACCACGCAAGGTTTCTTGCTGCCTCCAGTTGCTTCGTCCGAGGCATCGATGTATGGTTGCAGAATAGCCACAGCGTCCTTCATGACCTGAGCCGAGCGGACGACTTGTGGCAGGAACATCTTTCCTTCGCCAAACAAGACACCGATGTGCTCCATGGCCTGCATGAGAGGACCTTCGATGACCTTGATGGGCTGACCGTATTTGGCCAGTGCCTCGGGCACATCCTCCGCAAGATGACTGCTGTCGCCCTTCGTCAAAGCGTTCAGGAGACGCTGCTCCACGCTTAATGAAGAATGAAGAATGAAGAATGAAGAATTTGCTGCCGCCTTGTCATTGCTTGTGGCAGGGGAAGAAGATTCTTCATTCTTAATTCTTAATTCTTCATTTAACAGCCTGTCGGTTGCTTCGTCGTCGGTGTTCAAGATGACGTCCTCGACAGCCCGACGCAGGTTTTCCTCGATTTCATCGTATATTTGAAGCATCGACGGATTGACGATTGCCATGTCAAGACCTGCGTGGATGGCGTGATAGAGGAATACAGAATGCATCGCTTCCCTGACCCTGTTGTTGCCACGGAAAGCGAAGGAGAGGTTGCTCACACCGCCACTTGTCTTTGCGAAGGGCAGGTTCTGCTTTATCCATTCTACGGCGCGGATGAAATCGACGGCATAGGCTTGATGCTCTTTAATGCCCGTTCCGACCGAAAGAATATTGACGTCGAAGATGATGTCCTGTGGCGGAAGACCTATTCCGACGAGCAGGTCATAGGCTCGACGAGCGATGGCTATCTTGCGTTCGTATGTTGTGGCTTGTCCTTCTTCGTCGAAAGCCATCACCACCACCGCGGCACCTAAGCGTCTCAGCTCAAGGGCTTTGGCAAGGAAATCCTGCTCTCCGGCCTTGAGACTGATGGAGTTGACGATGCACTTGCCCTGTGCGTTCTTCAGTCCGGCGAGAATCGTCGGCCAGTCACTGCTGTCAATCATCAGGACAGCTTTGCCCACGGCGGGTTCTCCACTGATGTGGCGGCAGAACGTCTGCATTTCCTGTCGGCTGTCGAGCATCGCGTCGTCCATGTTGATATCGATGACCGTTGCCCCGCCCTCTATTTGGTTGCGTGCCACGGAGAGTGCCTCGCCGTATTGTTTTTCAGCGATGAGTCGGGCGAACTTGCGTGAACCTGCCACGTTTGTACGCTCCCCAACATTCGTGAAGTTCTGTGTTTTTCGGTCGATGAGCAGCGGTTCGAGGCCTGAGACACGCAGCTTTCGGTCGGGCAAGGGAATGGTGCGTGGCTTGACGTCACGCAGGGCGTCGGCAATCGCCTTGATGTGCTGTTCGTCTGTTCCGCAGCAACCTCCTGCGATATTAACCAGTCCGGCATCCGCCATCTTGCGAAGATGCGAGGCGGTGAAATCAGGAAGTTCTTCATATTCACCCATTTGGTTGGGCAGTCCGGCGTTAGGATAGATGGACAGGGGCAGCGGAACATTGGCGGAGAGTTGTTCCATGAAGGGTCGCAAGTCAGTGACGCCGAAGGAACAGTTCAGTCCGAAACTGAGCAGGTAGGGATAGTGACTGACGCTTGTATAGAATGCCCAGAGTGTCTGTCCCGTAAGGGTTCGGCCGCTGCGATCGTTGATTGTGACCGACACCATGACCGGAATTTCCCGATGAAACCGTCGATTTATGTCGCTTATGGCATAGAGAGCGGCCTTCGTGTTTAAGGCATCGTAGCAAGTCTCTAAGAGGAGAAAATCGGCGCCTCCTTCGAGGAGAGCTTCTGCCTGCTCGCGATAAGAATCGGCCATTTCATCGAAGGAAATGGCTCTTTTGGCAGGTTCGCTCATATCGGAAGGCAAGGTCAGGGATTTCGACGTGGGACCCATGGAACCGGCCACATAAGGCCCCCCTCCAAACCTTCCCCCAAGGGGGGAGGCTTCATCGGCCACTTGTCGGGCCAGACGTGCTCCCTGGCGAGCCATCTCTGCCGCAATGTCCTGACATCCATATTCGGTCTGGCTGATGCGGTTGGAGGAGAAAGTGTTTGTGGCGATGATGTCGGCCCCGGCCTCGATGTAGCATCGGTGAATCTGCTTGATGATGTCGGGTTCCGTCAGGCAAAGGATATCGTTGTTGCCCACCAAGGAGACTGGCCACGAGGCGAATCGTCCCCTGTGGAAACTCTCTGGGGAAAGGCCGAAAGCCTGTATCCTGGTGCCCATTGCGCCGTCCAGGATGAGGATGCGCCGGGCAAGTTGTTCTCTTATTTCCTTAAATGTATGCTCCATTTCCGCGTGCAAAGGTACGACAATTAATTCATAATTCATAATTCATAATTCAAAATTTTACAACGCCACAAGACAGGTCGGCAAAGATGGCGTGCCGCGTTGATCAACATGGCGTGCCGCGTTTGCAAAGATGGCGTGCCGCGTTTTTCAACATGTTGTGGCTCTTTTTCAGACGCTCGAGCTCATAGAGTAAAAGAAAAAATGCTTTTTCTTTTGTCGTTCGCTGCGTTATTCGTAAATTTGCAGCCGGAAAACATGTCATTAAAGACTACAAAGACAATGATTAAGAAGACAGAATTCCTGATTATAGGCAGCGGCGTGGCTGGAATGAGCTATGCGCTGAAGGTGGCGGACGCAGGCAAAGGCAAGGTGACACTCATCTGCAAGACGACCCTCGAGGAGGCGAATACGGCCAAGGCACAGGGCGGCATCGCTTCCGTCACGAACCTCCTGGTCGATAACTTCGAGAAGCACATCGAGGATACCATGATTGCGGGCGACTACATCAGCGACCCCGCAGCCGTGGAACAAGTGGTAAGGAATGCGCCGCAGGGCATCAGAGACCTCGTGAAGTGGGGCGTCAACTTCGACAAGAAAGAGGACGGCGAGTTCGACCTGCACCGCGAAGGCGGTCACTCGGAGTTCCGCATCCTGCATCATGCCGACGATACCGGTGCCGAGATACAGCGCGGACTGATGGCTGCCGTTCGTCAGAATCCCAACATCGAAGTGCTGGAGAACCACTTCGCCGTCGAGATTATCACCCAGCATCACCTTGGCATCCGCGTCACCCGACGCACGCCCGACATCGAGTGCTACGGTGCTTACGTCCTCAATCCCGACACGGGCAAGGTGGACACTTACCTGAGCAAGGTCACGCTCATGGCAACAGGCGGCACCGGTGCCATCTATGCTACCACGTCCAACCCTAACATCGCGACTGGCGACGGCATTGCCATGGCGTACCGAGCCAAAGGCAAGGTGCAGGACATGGAGTTCGTCCAGTTCCATCCCACCGTGCTCTACAACCCTCAAGAGACGCATCCCGCCTACCTCATCACCGAGGCGATGCGCGGCTACGGAGGCATCCTCCGACTGCCTAACGGCGAGGAGTTCATGCAGAAATACGACGAGCGGCTCTCCCTGGCTCCACGCGACATCGTGGCTCGCGCTATTGACCGCGAGATGAAGATACACGGATTGGACCACGTCTGCCTCGACGTCACTCACAAAGACCCTGAGGAGACCAAACATCACTTCCCCAACATCTATGCCAAGTGCCTCAGCATCGGCATCGACATTACGAAGCAATACATCCCCGTGGCGCCCAGTGCACACTACATGTGCGGCGGCATCAAGGTGGACCTCGACGGACAGAGCAGTATCCGAAGGCTCTATGCCGTGGGCGAGTGCTCCTGCACCGGTCTGCATGGCGGCAATCGTCTGGCCAGCAACTCGCTCATCGAAGCCGTCGTCTATGCCGACGCAGCTGCAAAGCACTCGTTGGAAGTCATCGACCAGTACGACTTCAACGACCGTGTGCCCGAATGGAACGACGAAGGCACCATGACGAACGAGGAAAAAGTCCTCATCGCACAGGACGTCAAGGAAGTGAACCAAATCATGAGCACCTATGTTGGCATCGTGCGCAGCGACCTCAGGTTGCACCGTGCATGGGAACGCCTCGACCTCCTCTTTGAGGAGACTGAGCACCTCTTCAAGCGCGTCAAGCCCACGAGAGACATCTGTGAACTGCGAAACATGATAAACGTAGGCTATCTCATCACACGCCAGGCCCTCGAACGCAAAGAGAGTCGCGGCCTGCACTACACTATCGACTACGCTAAGCACGCACTCGACAAATGAAGGATGAAGAGTGAAGAATGAAGAATTTGCTACCGCTCTGTAAGTGAATAGGTAAAAGGTTGAAAAAGTAAAAAGGTGATAAGGTGATAAGGTGAAAAAGGGAATCCTCGGCATGCTCATTATTATGGAGAGCTTCTTCCTGTTGCTCTCTATGCTCGTCGCCATCCTGAATGGTGAGGATGATTGGCTTTGCTTCCTTCTCACGGCTCTCGGCACGATAGCCGTCGGCTCGTTCTGTATCTTCCTGAGCCGTAGGGAAGAGAACAAACGCATGCGTCGAGCCGACAACTTCCTCATCGTTTCCCTCTCCTGGATTATCTTCTCCATCATCGGCATGGTGCCGTTCCTCTATCTTACCGACATGGATGTGGCGAGTGCTTTCTTCGAGACCATGAGCGGCTTCACCACGACGGGTGCCACTTGCATCAACGAGATAGACACTCTGCCGAAAGGCTTGCTCTTCTGGCGCGCCATCACACAATGGATAGGCGGCCTCGGCATCGTGGTCTTCTCCTTTGCCCTCATCCCCGTCTACGAGATGAAGAACTCGAACATCTACTCTGCCGAGGTGACCGGTTTGGGACTCGACAAGCTCCGACCCAAAATAGGTGCCACGGCGCGGCGGGTGCTCTTGATTTACCTTGTCCTGACCAGTTCCTGCGCCTTCCTCTATTGGCTTGGCCCGATGAGCCTCTACGATGCTGTCTGCCACGCCTTCACCACGATAGCAACCGGCGGCTTCAGCACACACTCCCAGAGCATGGCATACTTCCACAGCAGCTATATAGAATATGTAGCCAGCCTGTTCATGGTGGTCAGCAGCATCAATTTCTCGCTCTACTACTACATGACCATCCGTCGCAGCCGCGTGCTCTTCCAGAACGAAGAGGTGCGTGTCTTCCTTTCTTATATAGGCATCGCTGTCGTAGGCTTCATGCTGCTCTTCTACTTCGCCCCTGTTCCGGAGAGTGCCGAAAGCCTCTTGCCAAAGGGCTTCGAAGAGTCGTTCCGTTCGGCCCTCTTCCATGTGAGCAGCGTTGCCACCAGCACCGGCTTCTCGGCACAGAAGTTTGATTACGTGGCATGGGGAGCCTCGTTCTGGATGCCGACAGTCGTCATTATGGCCATCGGCTCGTGTGCCGGCAGCACGGCAGGCGGTATAAAGGTCATCAGAATAATCATCTGTGCCAAGAGTGCCTTCAATGAACTCATCCAGATGTTGCATCCCAGAGCCGTCCTGGGCGTCCGCGTCAACAAGCAGATTGTGCCCGACCATAAAGTGCGACAGGCTTTGGTCTTCGTCTTCATCTATTTCCTTTTGGTAGTCATCGCCATGACTTGCTACTCCCTGCTTGGTGCCGATGTCGACACGGCACTTGGCAGCAGCATCAGCATGCTGAGCAATGTTGGTCCGGCCACGGGTGCCACAGGTCCTGCCAGCACGTTCGCAGGTGTCCCCGCCTCAGGCAAATGGCTCATGAGTGCCTATATGCTCATCGGTCGTCTCGAGATTTTCACCGTCCTCTTCCTCTTTATGCCAGGCTACTGGAAGGACAGGAAGTGAGACTTCCTCAGGGCGAGGCAGGCGGAAGACCATAGGCCAAGGAGCGCCACAAGCAGGGTCTGGAGGGTATGGACAATGAGGACGAACAAAGCAGCCTCAGTTTGTCCGACGCCATAAAGCACCAGGATAGTCTTGACAGCAAAGTGCCATGAGCCGGCTCCATTAGGTGTGGGGACCAGCACGGCGAACGATCCGACCACGAAAGCCACGAGGGCTGCCAAAGGCCCAAGCCCTGCCGTGAAGTCGAAGCAGTAGAACGTTAGGTAGAAATGCAGGTAGTAGCTCACCCAGATGCCTATCGAATAGAACCAGAAAAGCAGGGGATTCTCCACCTTTCTGACGGAAAGCAGGCCGTTCTTCAAGTCGGAAAGAACGGATCTCGTCTTCGAAAAGAGTCGGAGCCTGCGGATGAGCAACACGACAGCGGCAAGGGCCAGCAGTCCGCAAACAGCCGTCACCAGCCAACCTGCCACGGTGAATTGGTTCATCAGGCTGCCGAGGGAGACGCCCGTCTCGCGGAAAAACTTCAGGAAGACTGGGATTTGCGTCAGGAACGTCAGCAGGGAAAGCAACAGGATGAGCAGGGTGTCGATGATTCTCTCCGTGACGACCGTGCCGACGCCCAGGGTGAAATTGGTTCCCTCGTAGCGTTTCAGGACGCCGCAACGCAGGACCTCGCCCACACGTGGCACAATGAGGCTGCTGGCATAGCTGAGGAAAACGGCATGGGTGCAAGTCGAGAGCCGCGGCTTCTCACCGGTTGGAGCCAGAACCTGACGCCATCTCATGGCTCGAAACACCTGCGCCAGAATGCCAAACGGCATGCTCAGGAGCATCCATGTCCACGACATTTTGTGCCTGAGAGCGTCTGTCAGTTCTTCCCAACCTATGCCGCGATACATCCACCAAAGTATGCCGACGGCCAACGCCAAAGGCAGACCGACCTTTATAAACTTTCTTACCTGTTGCACGTGCTAAGTGAACTTTTTTTCTTACCTTTGCAGTGCAAAAGTACAAATAAATAAGGAGAATGCGAGCAGTTAAGCCAAAAAAGTTCCTCGGACAGCATTTTTTGACCGATTTAAGCATAGCGAGCCGCATTGCCGACACGGTGGATGCGTGCCCCGACCTGCCTGTCCTGGAAGTAGGACCAGGCATGGGCGTCATGACCCAATACCTTGTCCGCAAGCCCCGGCTGGTCAAGGTGGTCGAGATAGACTACGAAAGCGTGGAATACCTCAGGCGAACCTATCCCGACCTGGAGGACAACATCATCGAGGATGATTTCCTCAAGATGCACCTCGACCGCACTTTCGGGGGCTCGCCATTCGTCCTGACGGGCAACTACCCCTACAACATCTCCTCGCAAATCTTTTTTAAGATGCTCGACAACAAGGACTTGATTCCCTGCTGCACAGGCATGATTCAGAAGGAAGTTGCGGAGCGAATGGCAGCGGGACCTGGCAGCAAGACCTACGGCATACTGAGCGTCCTCGTACAGGCCTGGTATGATGTGGAATATCTCTTCACTGTGGAACCCAACGTCTTCAACCCGCCGCCAAAGGTTCGCAGCGCTGTTATACGCCTGACCCGCAACAAAACGACCGACTTGGGCTGCGACGAGAAGCTCTTCAAGCGGCTGGTGAAGACGACGTTCAACCAGAGGAGGAAGACCCTGCGCAACAACATCAAGCCGCTCCTCACGGCACTCGAAGCGGAACGACCCGCAGGGCCCGACTTCACGGCACTCCTCTCCGACCCCATCATGCAGAAGCGACCCGAACAGCTCAGCGTCGCAGACTTCATCGGCCTGACCCTAAGAATTGAAGCCTGCATCCCAAAACTATGAACTATGAATTATGAATTATGAACTATCCCGATATGCGTCTGCTGCAGCTCCTCGCCAGGACGTTTCCAAACAGCGAGAGCGCGAGCACGGAAATCATAAACCTTGAGGCGATTCTCAGCCTTCCGAAAGGTACCGAACACTTCGTCGCCGACATTCATGGCGAGCATGAAGCCTTCCTGCATATCCTCAGGAATGCCAGCGGAAACATCAAGAGGAAGGTCCATGACCTGTTCGACGAGTCGCTCCCGGAGCAAGAGATGCGCGACCTCTGCACCCTCATCTACTATCCCGAGAAGCGGCTCGAGATGATAGAGGAAGGCACGGACGACGACCTTTCCGCCTTCTATGCCCGTACCCTGCTGCAACTCATACAGGTCTGCCAGTCCGTGAGCAGCAAGTACACCCGCAGCAAGGTCCGCAAAGCCCTGCCGAAACAGTTCGCCTACATCATCGAGGAACTCCTCCACGAGAACCCCAACGACGAAGATAAAGATGCTTACGTGCAGAGGATTGTGGAGACAATCGTGCAGATAGGACAGGCCAGGAACTTCATCGTCGCTATCTGTAATGTCATCCACAAGCTGAGCATCGACCAGCTTCACATCCTTGGCGACATCTTCGACCGCGGGCCAGGGGCACATATCATCATGGATTACCTGCTTACGCGCGACAACTTCGACCTGCAATGGGGCAATCATGACGCCCTTTGGATGGGAGCGGCAGCCGGACAGGATGCCTGCATCGCCATCGTCCTGCGCCTTTCCCTGCGCTTCGCCAACCTTGCCACGCTCGAAGAGGGCTATGGCATCAACCTCCTGCCGCTGGCCACCTTTGCCATGGAGACGTATGCCGACGACCCCTGCCTGCAGTTCCTCCCAAACGACCAAACGACCAATTCCCCAAACGACCAAAGGCGCCTGCGCCTCATCGCACAGATGCACAAGGCCATCTCCGTCATTCAGTTCAAGCTCGAGGGGCAGTTAATCAATGCACATCCCGAGTGGAACATCGACCGCCGGGGCACTTTGGAGAACATCGACCTGAGCCGCGGCACCTATCGCTTCGAAGGGAAAGACTATCCGCTGCTCGACACCTTCTTCCCTACCGTCGACCCCGACGACCCGTACAGGCTGACGGACGAGGAGCAGGACCTGATGAAACAGCTCCACCACTCCTTCCGCATCAGCGAAAAGCTGCAGAAGCACATGCGCCTTCTCTTCAGTCATGGCTCGATGTACCTGGTTTCGAGCAGCAACCTCCTCTTCCACGCCTCCGTTCCCCTCAATGCCGACGGCAGCCTGCGGCAGGTCGATATTGACGGCAAAACATACGAGGGACGTGAACTCATGCAGCAAATCGAGTTCAAGATGCGCACTGCCTTTTCTCCCCTCCCTTCAAGGGAGGGCCGGAGAGAGGCTCGCGATTTCTTCTGGTACCTGTGGTGCGGTCCCGACAGCCCACTCTTCGACAAGGACCGCATGGCGACGTTCGAGCGCTACTTCCTCGCCGAACCCGCCACGCATCACGAAGAGAAGGGCGCCTACTATCAGCTCAGGGAGGAACCGGAGGTGTGTGCCCGCATCCTGGACCACTTCGGCGTGGAGGGCGAGAGCAGACACATCATCAACGGCCACGTGCCCGTCCATGCCAGTCAGGGCGAGAACCCCGTCAAGGCCGACGGCATGCTGATGGTCATCGACGGCGGCTTCTCGAAGTCCTACCACCGCACGACGGGCATCGCGGGCTATACCCTCGTCTATCACAGTCGCGGCTTCGAGCTCATCCAGCATGAGCCGTTCACCAGCACGGCAGAGGCCGTGGCGAGCGGCACCGACATCAAGAGCAGCAAGCAAATCGTGGAGATGGCGGGCCGCCGCATCCGTGTGCGCGACACCGACAAGGGCCGCCAGATACAGCAGCAGATAACAGAGCTCCGCAGCCTGCTCCACGCCTACCGCCACGGCATCATCAAGGAGAACACGAAGAAGTAGGGGAAAACCGCACCCCGCTACCCACGCCATCCGACAAGTGAGCGTGCCATAATTAACTACAACGGATTACACGGATTTTACGGATTAAATCTTGTGCTGATTATCAGCATGGCCTTAATCCGTGTAATACGTTGTTTTATTATATTTTATTACTGTCCGGTAAAACATCTAAGACATTCATTGTCCCTTTAAGGCAGGGCCTTTTCGACTCAACTCTGATGGAATGGGGCTTGAAAATGCTTAATGGGCAAAAAGCCTGGAAGGCTTAGGATACCTGCCTGACTTTACCGGACAGCAATAATTATATTTATTGTGTACCCCCACACTCTCTTGTTGCGTAAAAAGGGCTACCTCTTGAGCCAAAGAGGTAGTGCTTGTTGCATGAAAAGGGCTACCTCCTGAGGCAAAGAGGTATAGGTCTTGGATAAAGCCTCTATAGGGGATAAGATAACGCGGCACGCCGCGTTGGCAAGGATGGCACGCCGCGTTGGCAAGGATGGCACGCCGCGTTGGCAAGGATGGCACGCCGCGTTTGCAAAGATGGCACGCCGCGTTTGCCAACGCATGCTAATACTTTGGCCAAAGAAATAGTATTCCTCGGGGGGAGCAATAATAGGGATAAAATAAAGCGGCGTGTTGCGTTATTCGTCGGACAGCGAGATGTTGCCTGCGCCGTCGATGCGGATGGGCGAGCCATGTATGTCGCTCTCGGTGAGTTCCCTTATCTCGCGGGCCACGGCATCGCTGTTCTCCTTGCGCGGCCCTACGCCTTTCTGCTGGATGAAGGAATGTATCTTGCCCTCGAGGAAACGCCCCTTCCGGTCAATCTTTATCGTCACGACAGGCGCATAGCCCGAGATGCTCGTCAGGCTCATGCCGTAGGGCGTGCAGAAGTTGCCGAGGCTATAGGCAATGAACTTGCCTTTATAGACCTCCATCGCACGGCAGACGTGCGGACCATGGCCGAAGACGACGTCCGCTCCATTGTCGATGCAGAAATGAGTAAACTCGCGGAGGTTGCCTCTGTCCTCGCCCAGGAACATCTCCGTACCCAGGGGCAGGTGGCGCTTGTCCCTTCCTTCGGCACCGCCGTGGAAGGAAACAACCACAATGTCCGACTTCCCCTTGAGGTCGTCCAGAATACGCTTCACGGTGTCGAGGTCCTTGTGCTTCAGCGTATAGCTGTTGTGGCCGAAGGCGCAAAGGCCGTAGCGGATGCCGTCTCGCTCCACGACAGCCGACTCCACTCTGCCCTCGATGCCCGAGAACTTTATTCCCTGCTCCTCGAGCACCCGCTCCGTGTCCTCCACACCCTCCGTGTCGAAGTCGTTGGCATGGTTGTTGGCCATGCTGAGGAAGTCGTATCCGGCCTCTCCCAAGAGGTGCCCGAAGCGCGTCGGCATGCGGAAGGCATAGGTGTTGGGGCCGCTTTCCTTCGTGCAGTGACCGCCGTCGGTGATGGCTCCCTCGAGGTTGCCCACAGCAAGGTCGGCAGCCTCCGTCAACCCTTTAGTATCGAGGAAAATGTCCCTGCCGTCATTGTCGGGCAGCTGCACGCTGGGGTATGTCGTGCCCATCATGATGTCGCCGCACATGGCAATGGTGAGGGTGTCCTTGTCGCTGATGACGCGACGTGCCCCGAGGTAGCGGTTATAGTAGTAGGAAGAGGCGCGGTAGCTGTCCTCTATCACGCCACGCCTGGCAGCATGGACGAAGTAGAAGTTCCCGTCACTCTCCACCTTCGACACGATACCCACGTGCCCCACGGAACGCCCCGAGCGTGGGCTGGTGAAGAAAACGAGGTCGCCCACGCGAAGGTCCTTACGGCCCACGGAAACGCCCTGGCTGTACTGGGCACGCGAATCACGGCTCAAAGAGATGTCAAACTGCTTGTAGATGAAACTCGTAAAGCCTGAGCAATCAAACACATTCGGGCCCGCCATGCCACGCCGGTAAGGGCGCCCGATGTATTTCATTGCTGCCTTGACGACTGCCTCGCCCGAGACCTTGACGTCGCCGCTCGGGAGCGAAGCACATCCGAACGTCACGAACGTGAACAGAGCCACCAGCAGCACCGGCCATTTCTTATTGTATTTCATCATCATTCACCTTTTTAACGAACCCGGGGAAAGCAATGGAGATGACTATGTACCACAATATAATGAGGTGCAGGGAGCAGGGGGCAAGAATCAAGATGGGCAAGCAGCCGATGAGGAAGACGTAGCGTTGCTTGTTGTCCTGCCAGCTGAAGTTCCTGAACTTCAGTGCCAGCATCGGCACTTCGCTCACCAGCAGGAAGCAGAACAGCAGCATGAAGAGGAACAGGAAGACTGCATTGAACTTCAGCGAAACCAGGAAGGCATGCTCGCCCAGCACAAGGCTGCCCCAGAAGAGGGCATTGGCAGGCGTAGGCAAACCGATGAAGCCATAGTGCTGACGCTCGTCGAGATTGAACTTCGCCAACCTTAAAGCAGAAAACGCAGCCATCAGGAACGCCGTGTATGGCAGCAAGTGCTTCACCGGCATCAACACTTCTGGGCAGTGCACCTCGTGGAAGAGATAGAAGATAATCGCACTTGGCGACACGCCGAAGGTCACTACGTCGGCCAGCGAATCCAGCTCCTTGCCTATGGGCGACGACACGCCGAGAGCCCTCGCCACCATGCCGTCGAAGAAATCAAACACGGCTCCTATGACTATCAACAGCACTGCGTACTGGTACTGACCGTAGAAGGCCGACCCTGTTGCCATACAGCCACAGATGAGATTACAGCATGTCAGGGAATTCGGAATATGTCGTTTAATCATATAAAATTAATTGGGGGAGTTCAAGAAGTTAAAGAAGTTATCGCTCGCATTGCTCGCTAGGAAGTTAAAGACAATAGATTGGGGAGTTGCCAAAAGTATCGTCCTTAACTCCTTTTACTCCATTAACTCCTTTTACTCCATATTTCATTCATTCACTCTTCCTTGGTCTTTAGTTTAGCCACAACCGTCTCGTTGCCCACGGTCTTCTGTCCGAGCTTCACCATAACCTCAGTCCCGAGCGGAAGATACAGGTCAACGCGCGAACCGAACTTGATGAAGCCGAGATGCTCATCGACATAGCACTCCTCGCCCACTACGGGATATGTGACGATGCGGCGCGCCATAGCCCCCGCCACTTGCCGGGCCAAGATCTCAGTCCCGTCGGGAGTCTCGATGACAACCAAGCTGTGCTCGTTCTCATCGCTCGCCTTGGGCAGCCAAGCCTTGTGGAAGTTGCCGTCGAAGTGCTGAACCTCCTTTATCGTCCCATCCACAGGAATCCAGTTGGCATGCACATTGAAGAGACTCATGAAGATGCTCACCATGATGCGCCTGTCGTGGAAATACTCGTTCTCCTCCGTTTCCTCCACAACCACCACCTTGCCATCGCAAGGCGCCACAACCAGCCCCTCCGTCTCGCCCTCGAAGGTGCGGATGGGACATTGGAAGAAGTTAAGCAGCACACCATACAGCACAGCACTCACAGCAATGCAGATGTCGAAGGGAAGCCGTGACTCAAAAGTATGCAGGATGGCAAAGTTGAGAATTCCAAGCACGATGGCACTCCACAGAAGCGTGCCTTTTCCCTCGTGATGAAGACGTATCTTTTTCAGTTTTCTTAGCCTTTTACCCATAGTTTATCAGTAAAGTGCGCCTCAAAGTTACGAATTTTTCATTGAACAAACACACAATGTCCCTAAAAAAATACAAAATAAGGAAAAAATCCCTAATCTCTAATCCTAAATCCCTAATCTTTTTGTATCTTTGCCTTCTCATATTATAATAATGTCATTCATGGAGGACTTCGTTCACTTACACGTCCATTCGCAATACTCACTGCTCGACGGACAGGCATCCATCAAAGGCATGGTCGACAAGGCTATCGCCGACGGGATGCGCGGCATGGCCCTTACCGACCATGGCAACATGTTCGGCGTCAAGGAGTTCTTTGACTACTGCAAAAAAATCAATAAGGACAGGGAAGAGAAGGGAGAAGAGCCCTTCAAGCCCATCTTCGGCTGCGAGATGTATGTGGCCCGAGGCGGAGACAAGAGCGTCAGGGAAGGCAAGGAGAACCAGTCCGGCTGGCATCTCATCGTCCTGGCCAAGAACCTGACGGGCTATCACAACCTCATCAAACTCGTCTCCCGAGCATGGGTCGATGGCTTCTATATGCGTCCCCGTACCGACCATAAGGACCTCGAGCAGTTCCACGAAGGCCTCATCATCTGCTCGGCCTGCATAGGAGGCGAAGTGCCCCGGAAGATTAGAAGCGGAAACATAGAGGCTGCCGAGCAAGCCGTCAAGTGGTTCCATGACATCTGGGGCGACGACTACTACATCGAACTGCAGCGGCACGAGGTGACTGACCCTATGATAGAAGCCAACCGCGATACTTACGAAGTGCAGAAACAGGTCAATCCCGTACTCATCGAACTGGCAAGAAAGTATGGCGTCAAGGTCATCTGCAGCAACGACTCGCACTTCCTCAATCAGGATGATGCCGAGGCGCACGACTTGCTCTTGTGCCTGGCTACAGGCAGAGACCTGGACGACCCGAACCGCATGCGCTACAGTAAGCAGGAATGGTTCAAGACGCGTGCCGAGATGAACGCCATCTTCCAGGACATCCCCGAGGCACTTGCCAACACGTGCGAGATACTCGACAAGGTGGAAGTCTATGACCTCGAGTCTAACCCCATCATGCCTTTCTTCCCCATCCCCGAGGACTTCGGCACAGAGGAACTATGGCGGCAGAAATACTCCGACGAGGACCTCTTCAAGGAGTTTACCAGCGACGAGAACGGAGAGAACCCCTTGCCTCGGGAAGAAGGCAAGAAGAAGATAAAGAAGCTTGGCGGCATCGACAGACTCTACAGGATTAAGTTCGAAGCAGACTACCTGGCCAAACTTGCCTACGAAGGTGCAGCCCGCCTCTACCCTACCCCGCTTGCCAAAGACATTGACGACCGCATCCGCTTCGAACTGCACATCATGAAGACCATGGGCTTCCCTGGCTACTTCCTCATTGTGCAGGACTTCATCAACAGCGCAAGGAACGAGCTGGGTGTGTGGGTTGGCCCTGGCAGAGGTTCGGCGGCGGGGTCGGTGGTTGCTTATTGCCTGGGCATTACGAGGCTCGACCCGCTGAAGTACGATTTGCTCTTTGAGCGTTTCCTGAACCCTGACCGCATCTCTCTGCCCGATATCGATACTGACTTCGACGACGACGGTCGGGGCAAGGTGTTGCAATGGGTCATGAACAAATATGGACACGAGAACTGTGCTCACATCATCACCTATGGCGTGATGGCTGCCAAGAGTAGCATCAAGGACGTTGGGCGTGTGGAGAGGGTGCCGCTTCCTATCGTCAACGCTTGGTGCAAAGCTATGCCCGACCGCCTGCCCGACGGCAAGAAACCCACACTAGAGAACTACATCGAAGCCACTCCGGAACTGAAGATGGCCAGGTTCTCGCCAGACCAGAAGGAAGCCGACACCATCAGATACGCCCTGAAACTGGAGGGTACGGTACGCAATACCGGCATCCATGCTTGCGGCTTCATCATCTGCCGCGACCCTATCAGCGACCACGTTCCCGTCTCCACAGCTGACGACCCCGACTTTCCCGACAGAAAGACGGCTGTGACTCAATTTGACGGTCATGTGATTGAGAGCACTGGTCTCATCAAGATGGACTTCCTCGGGCTGAAGACTCTGTCGCAACTGAAGGAGGCGTGTCGTATCGTGAAGGAGGCTCACGGTGTCGATGTGGACCTCGACAATATCCCCATTGACGATGAGCTGACCTACAAACTCTACCAGGAGGGTAAGACGGTGGGGACGTTTCAGTTCGAGTCGCCCGGCATGAGGAAGTACTTAAAGGAGTTGCACCCGACCGTCTTCGAGGACTTGATTGCGATGAATGCTCTGTATCGTCCCGGTCCGATGGACTACATTCCTCAGTTTATCCGAAGGAAGAATGGCTTGGAGCCTATTACGTACGACCTCGATGCTTGCGAAGAGTTTCTGAGGGATACGTATGGCATTACTGTCTACCAGGAGCAGGTGATGCTGCTCTCGAGGAAGCTGGCGGGCTTTACGCGTGGCGAGAGTGACACTCTCCGCAAGGCGATGGGCAAGAAGCAGAAAAAGGTTCTGGAGGACTTGAAGCCCAAGTTCATCGACGGCGGCACGAAGAACGGACACGACACCAAAGTGCTGGAGAAGATTTGGGCAGACTGGGAAAAGTTTGCTTCCTATGCTTTCAACAAGTCGCACGCTGCCTGCTATTCGTGGGTGGCGTATCAGACTGCGTACATGAAGGCTCACTATCCTGCCGAGTTCATGGCTGCACTGCTGACGAGAGGCAGAGACGATGTGAAGGAGGTGACCAAGCTGCTGGAGGAGTGTCATGCCATGAGGATTGAGGTGCTTGGTCCTGACGTCAATGAGTCTCACTTCAGTTTCGGCGTGAATGACCATCAGCAGATTAGATATGGCCTGAGCGCTATCAAGGGCTTGGGCGAGGCGGCGGTGCTGTCTATCGTAGAGGAGAGAGAGAAGAACGGTCCGTTCAAGGATGTCTTCGACTTTGCTGAGCGTGTCAATATGTCGGCCGTCAAGAGGAGTGGCATCGAGTGCCTGGCTCTGAGCGGTGCCTTTGACAGTATCGCTAAGGGTATCCGTCGGGAGCAGTTTGTCGCTCAGAATATGAAGGGCGATGTCTTTGTCGACCTGTTGATGCGCTATGGCTTGCAGTTCCAGCAGGCTCAGATGGAGGCTCAGTTCTCGCTCTTCGGTATGGATGCCGTGGAGTTGAACAGACCTACTGTACCTGAAGCGGAGGAGTGGTCTACATTAGAGAGGCTGAATAGGGAGCGCTCGCTGGTGGGCGTCTATCTGTCGGCTCATCCTCTCGACGAATACTATGTCATTCTCCAGAATGTCTGCAATATGAAGATGGCTGACATGGAGAACCTGGCGGCCTTTGCAGGGCAGAGCGTCCGCTTGGGTGGCATTGTGACGTCTGTCCGTTCGGGTACGACAAAGAACGGCAAGCCTTTCGGTGTGGCGACTATTGAGGACTTCAGTGGCACGGGGGAGATTGCTCTTTTCGGTGATAACTGGGTGAAGTGGGGTGCTTTTCTGAGTGTGGACCGCTCTGTGCTCATCAGTGGGACGGTTGACCGGCATCGTTTCCGTGAGGGTGAGTTTGAGCTTCGCATCGGTAGGATTGACTGGCTGGCTGACGTGAGTGACAATGTCATTGAGAGTGTCACGATTGTTGTCAATACGAATATGCTGACCAGGGACGATGTGGAGATGCTGACGTCCTATGCAGAGGAGAACCCCGGCAATGCGTCGCTGCGTGTGGTATTTGTTGATGCGACCAATCCTCACAACCAGTTGCGCATGAGTGCCCGCGACGCTCGGATTAAGGTGACGCGGCAGTTTTTGAATGATATTGAGAGTAGCGATGCTCTATCATATAGTATTAACCAATAAACATTATAGAATTATGGCACAAGTAATCAACACAAACAATCTGGAGGCTCTGGTAGCAACCGGCAAGCCTGTCGTAGTGGACTTTTGGGCAACATGGTGCGGCCCTTGCAAGCGTCTGGCACCCATTATCGAGGAATTGGCTAAGGACTTCGACGGACAAGTCATCATCGGCAAATGTGATGTGGAGGAGGACGAGGACCTGGCTGTGCGTTTCGGCGTGAGGAACATCCCCACCATCGTCTTCCTAAAGGACGGCAAGGAGGTGGACCGCAGCGTTGGTCTCGTACCAAAGCCGGCCCTCGAGGAGAAGATAAAGGCAATGCTCTGATATCTATCTTTTCTGGACATTATAGAACCTATAGATTATCTAGAATATCTAGACTATCTAGAAATACTAGTAAAACTTAAAAAGACTATGAGTACCTTTGAAGAAGACCTCCTCCGGGATGCTGAGGACGACCGCCTGACGGTCGAGTTCATCCAGAACTACCTGCCGCAAGAGCTTAAGGACCGCTTCACGGAGGACGAGCTCTACTACTTCATCGATGTCATCGGCGAGTATTACGTCGACTTGCTCGACAAGCATTCGGGCGACGAGGACATTGACATCGACGTGGAGGAAGTGGCAAAGTATGTCGCCAAGCAAGCCAAGAAGGACAAGATGGGCGACTTCGACCCCGAAGACCTCCGCTGGGTGGTAGATGGAGAACTGGAGTACGGAGAGTCAAATGAATAGACATGGAACAACCCTTACTGATTTATAACACACTGAGCCGGCAGAAGGAGCTCTTCAAGCCGCTCACGCCGGGGCGCGTCGGCATGTACGTCTGCGGCCCCACCGTCTATGGTGATGCCCATCTAGGACACGCCCGGCCGGCCATCACCTTCGACCTCCTCTTCCGCTACCTGCAGCATCTGGGCTACAAGGTGCGCTATGTCCGCAACATCACGGACGTAGGACACTTGGAACACGATGCTGACGAGGGCGAGGACAAGATTGCCAAGAAGGCACGACTGGAACAGCTCGAGCCGATGGAAGTAGCACAGTACTACACGAATCGCTTCCATGAGGCGATGGACGCACTGGGCTGCCTGCCGCCAAGCATCGAGCCGCACGCCACGGGCCACATCATCGAGCAGCAGACGCTGGTCAAACAAATTCTCGATAACGGCTATGCCTACGAGTCGAACGGCAGCATCTACTTCGACATCGAGAAGTACAACAAGGACCATCGCTGGGGCATCCTCTCGGGCCGAGACCTGGAGAACATCAAGGACGCAAGCCGCGACCTGGCCGGCGTCGGCGAGAAGAAGAACCAGGCGGACTTCGCCCTCTGGAAGGCTGCACAACCCGAGCACATCATGCGCTGGCCGTCGCCTTGGAGCGATGGATTCCCCGGATGGCACTGCGAATGCACGGCGATGGGACGCAAGTATCTGGGCAATCACTTCGACATTCACGGCGGTGGCATGGACCTCATCTTCCCGCATCACGAATGCGAGATAGCTCAGGCCGTCGCCAGCCAGGGAAGTCAGATGGTACACTACTGGATGCACAACAACATGATTACCATCGACGGCAAGAAGATGGGCAAGTCCTACAACAACTTCATCACGCTGCCGCAGTTCTTCTCGGGCGACCATCCGCTCTTGGAGCAAGCCTACACGCCCATGACCATCCGTTTCTTCATCCTGCAGGCCCACTATCGCTCGACGGTGGACTTCGGCAACGAGGCCCTGCAAGCTGCAGAGAAAGGCCTTGCCCGACTGATGGAAGGACTGAAGAACCTGCGCCGCCTGCAGGAGGGCCAGAAGGTGAAGGGGCAGCCGCAAATCGAGTCCTCGTATGTTGCGACGTTATCGCAACATCTCTACGACGCGATGAACGACGACCTGAACTCGCCCATCGTCATCAGCCACCTCTTCGACGCCTGCCGCGTCATCAACACGCTCGTCGACAAGAAGGCCAGCATCACGGCCGAAGTGGCACAGGCCCTGCTCCAGCTCATGGAGACGTTCACGACCGAGATTCTGGGTCTCAGGCAGGACACGGGCGTTAGCAACAAGGCACGCGAAGAGGCTTTCGGAGCCGTCGTGAACATGCTCTTGGAGCAACGCCAGGCAGCAAAGGCAGAGAAGAACTGGGCCTTGAGCGACAAGATACGCGACGACCTGGCAGCCCTCGGCTTCGAGGTGAAGGACACGAAGGACGGCTACAGCTGGACCCTGAACAAGTAAAAAACCGCACCTCGCTGCCCACATCATCCTACAAGTGGGTGTGCCATAAATAACGACAACGGATTACACGGATTTTACGGATTAACTCTTGTGCTGATTATCTGCATGGCCTTAATCCGTGTAATCCGTCTAATCCGCTGTTTTTATATTGGTGTCCGCTAAAAATCGTGCAGGCAACTAAAGCCTGGAAGGCTTCACTTTGAGAAACCGGGGGCAAAGCCCTCGGACATGGTGCGAAGCCCTCCCTGCTCCTGCCTGGAAGGCAGTACCCATGCCGCATAGTACTGCCTTCCAGGCAGAGGAATGCAAGCCTTGTGCTGATTCCGAGGGCTTCGCCCCCGGTTCTTCCCTACGGTCAGGCGGCAAAGCCGGAGTCCTCAAAGTGAAGCCTTTCAGGCTTAGGATACCTGCCTGACTTTACCGGACAGCAATGATTTTTTTATTATATTTATTGTGTACCCCAACACTCCCTTGTTGCGTAAAAAGGGCTACCTCTTCAGGCAAGGAGGTAGTGCTTGTTGCATGAAAAGGGCTACCTCTTTGGCCAAGGAGGTATAGGTCTTGGATAAAGCCTCTGTAGAGGATAAGATAACGCGGCGTGCCGCGTTGGCAAAGATGGCGTGCCGCGTTTGCAAAGATGGCGTGCCGCGTTTGCAAAGATGGCGTGCCGCGTTTGCCAACGCATGCTAATACTTTGGCCAACGCATGCTAATACTTTGGCCAACGCATGCTAATACTTTCCCCGAAGAACTAGTATTCCTCGGAGGAAGCACTCTAAGGGACTGAGAAAGAGACATGCCTACGGGCGCGACAACACCTTGCGGCCGCCCCTGATGTATATGCCCCGAGGAGATGTATGACTTGACGATTTCCTTGACATGTGCCGACTCCCATTTGCGATTTGCCGGCCGCTCAGGTCGTAGACGGCGCTTCCATCCTCCGCTTCTCCGCTTTCAATGGTGGCGATGCCCGTTGTCCCCTTCTCGGGCCAGACGTCGTAGAGCACCTCGCCGTCGCGTTCAAAATGGACGAGCATCGAGCGGTAGTGACGCTCGGGAGGCGTCTGCGGGTGAACGGAATACCTGTAGAGATTCACTGGGCCGAACAGGCATTCGCCGTCGTTCCACTGCGTCACGCCTATGCCCTGGACGATGCGCGTGCCCTCCAAATCCACAAACCGGAGCGGACGCACCCCACCGAAGTCGCCTTCCCCTATCTCCCCGATGGTGCCGTAATGCAGGTATGCCGAGGAACCGGAGGGAATGATGTTTTGGTAGGACAGCTCTTCTCCCACACTCCAATTGAACTGATAAGTCAGAGCAGTCGATGAATGGTCGACGACATAGATGCGGATGTCGTCGTCAGCATGCCTTTCGTGCAGCACGAAAGTCCTTGAGTCCGATTCGCCCTGGGCTTTGATGTGTATTTCGCATCGCAGGGTGTAGTCGTCGTTGCTGCACCATAGGTCAGACTCCGTCATGTAGGGCGTCACAGTGTATTCCACAGTTTCGAAGTTCGGCACCCACTCGTCACCGACCCTCGAATACCAGTCAGCGTGCTGCAGAGTGTCGAGGCGTATCTCAGTCCACACGGTTCCTGGCGTGAAGTATCGCTGGTCCTTCCCCTCCATAGGCACGGGGACAGAGTTAGCATTGAAGTCGTCTCTGTCGAAGATAACCTCACCGTCCAGCGTACAAGTCAGCAACCTTCCGGCAGGAACACCGCCAGTGGCACCCCATGAGGGATTGTTGTTCAGCAGGTCCAACGGACTTCCTATGCCTTCAATCCATACCGTGCCAGGACGGTTCTCGTAAACCTTATCCGCATCATCCTCATCAGGCCACCCCATCGGGCTCCAGTCAACGACAGTCAAATCCTTTCCATGGTAGCCAACATACCTTTTCTTCTTCACGAGCATGTTAAACCAAGTGTCGTATAGATATGTACGCACGCTGACGACATCCCCAGGCTTGCAGGAGAAATCATACATCAGTGTGGCTTCCGTACTGTCTGGAGCGAAGTAATAGACCTTCTTGCTCCTTTCGTACATCGCTCCCATGTATTTGCGGTCGGTAGGCTCGTATGGTCCTGAAGTAGAGAGAAAAAGCCTCTTGCACACATAGCGGCCTATCGCAGTGTCACCTTCCAGACTGTACGTCTCGTCCCACTCCTGTACGCCATCCGCAGTGAGCCCAGACTCCTTGTAGTGCCACACCTTGCCTTCCTCCACGAGAGGATGGTAGGTGCCTTGTGCACAGACCGTCTGCATAAAGACGAGCCCCAATAAAAAAAGTGTGTGGTTTTTCATGATTTATGATATAATTGTTAGTTGCAAAGTTACATCTTTTATTTATATTTCACAAAACATTTTTGAATAATATCCACAAAAACTCCAGTACTCACACGAGGGTACTGGCTATGTCTCGTGTGTGATGGTATGATAAGACAGGGGGTGAAAAACGCTTTACAGGGGTGTCTATTTGGTACAGAAACCAAATAAACACATCACTTTTCTTGCCTGTGTGCTCGTTTTACCTATATTTGCACATTTGATTACTCATAAATGACACGACATCCCGATGTGCCGGCCTACAGCAGACCACGGGTCCTCTCCGTGGGACGTGTTGACTTGCGTATATTATTCATTCAGTTTATAAAGTTTATAAAAAAAAATGAAACAGACCTTCTAATTTCTAATGCTTATGACCCTGCCGATGGTGCTGGGTCTGTCATCGTGTACAAACGAGGATGAAGACGACATCGTGCTCTGTCCGCAGAACTTCGTCCAGGCCTTCGATGCCGTCATGGGAGCCGTGGAAGACGGCGTGCTCACCGAAGAGCGCATCAACCAAAGCGTCCGCCGCATCCTGAGGCTGAAGAAGCAAACAAGACGGTTGTGACCATCCGCTTCTTCATCCTGCAGGCACACTATCGCTCAACGGTCGATTTCGGCAACGAGGCCCCGCAAGCCGCCGGGAAGGGACTGGCCCGACTGATGGACACTGAACAAGCAAAAAATCCGCACCTCGCTACCCCCTCATTGAGACAAGCACTACCTCTTGAGCCAAAGAGGTAGTGCTTGTCGCGTAAAAAGGGCTACCTCTTGAGCCAAAGAGGTAGTACTTATTGCGTAAATAATTGCACGAATGGTTCAACTGCTGATTGTCAGTTATTTATAGATTCGTGCAATTCGTGGTTAAAAGTTGTTGGATGTGTTATGGCAGAGCCTCTGGTTCAAATCTGCCCCGTCTCCACTTGGCGGACGACGCGCTCGATGAGCTTGTCTTCTTCTTCGGGGCGGTATTCCTTCTTCAGACTGGCTCGGAAGGTCCAGGCAAAGACCTGGTAGAAGGCGGCACGGGCAGGGCCCAGGAAGGCCTGCACGATTTCGTAGGAGGACTGGTTGCATTCGCGGTCCACAAGCTTGATGAGGAGCTTGCCCTGACTGTAGGTGAGCTTCTTCATCTGCGGCGTGTACATCTCTTTTATCTCCTTCTCCACCGCACTGATGTGGGCTTGCTTCTCCTTCTTTGTGGGAAGGGCTTCCAGTGCCAGGTAGGTCTCCTCGATGAGGGCATTGGCTTGCTGGGCGATAGGCAGCACCTTCTTCACGTTATAGACCAGTCGGTTGTAGGCCCGACGCTGCTTCTCGCTCTTGAACTTCAGTGGCGGATAGACCCACAACTCGGGCAGGAGGTAGCACCACATCGTGTCGCCATTCTCTACGATGGGCTTCACATAGCGGAACCTCTGCAGCTTGAGCTTGTAGTTCACAGGCTCCTGCGGCAGCAGCTCACCATCGTCCTCCCCTTGGGCGAAAAGACAAGGACAAAGGAGCATCAACAGGCTCATTATAATCACCTTCCGTGTCATTTCTGGTTGCAAAAGTACAACAAATAAATGAAGAATGAAGAATGAAGAATGAAGAATTAAAGGTTAGGTGCAAAGAATTATGTTTTTTTAATTATTGTATGACACAAAAAAACTATGGACTATGAACTATGGACTATGAACTTTTTTTCGTACCTTTGCACACAATTATGAGCACAATCATTTACGACTCGCCCATCTTTGGGCCTATACACAGCCGGCGGCTTGGCATCTCGCTTGGCATCAATCTACTGCCCAAGGGAGGCAAGGTGTGCAGCTTCGACTGCATCTATTGCGAGTGCGGTCTGAACAGTGAACGACGGACAAAGAACCCCTTGCCGACTGCCGACGAGGTGGTGGAAGGGCTTGAAGGCAAGCTCCAGGAACTGAAGGCAGAGGGCATCGTGCCCGACGTGCTGACCTTCGCCGGAAACGGTGAGCCTACCTTGCATCCCAGCTTCCCCGAGATAGTCGAAAGGGTGCGAAAGGTGCGGGACATCTATTGCCCGTCGGCCAAGATGAGCATACTTTCGAACGCCACACAGATACGCCGGCCCGAGATTCGCCAGGCGCTCCTCCTCTTCGACAACAACATCCTGAAGCTCGACACCGTCTGCCCTGCCTATATAAACATCGTGGACCGTCCGCAGGGACACTACGACGTGGAGGAGCAGATTCGTTGCCTCGAGCTCTTTCGCGGGCAATGCATCATCCAGACAATGCTCATGCGGGGCGAGTACGAGGGACATGACCTCGACAATACCGGCGAGGCATACATCGTCCCTTACCTCGAGGCTCTGCAGCGCATCAAGCCTCGCTCCGTCATGCTCTACACGTTGGACCGCAAGACACCCGTCGGAGGGCTCATGAAGGCAGAACCAGAGGTGATGCAAGCCATTGCAGAGCGCATCCGAAGTCTGGGCATCAAGGTCAGCGTCAGTTGTTAAACATCAATCACTCACACCATGAAAACATGCCGTCTTTTATTTCTATTGTTGCTCGGTGGCTGTCTTTCCGTCCGCGCCCAGCAGCACAGGCTTTGGTATGATTGTCCCGCATCGTGCTGGCTCGAAGCACTTCCCATCGGCAACAGCCACATGGGAGCGATGGTCTATGGCGGCATCGGAACAGAAGAGATATGGCTGAACGAGGAGACCTTCTGGAGCGGCAGTCCCTACGAAAACAACAGCCCGGAGGCTCTCGCCGCACTACCCGAGGTGCGTCGCCTCATCTTCGAAGGCAAGGAACAGGAGGCCGACCGCCTCATCAGCAGGCACTTCATCAAAGGTCCCCACGGCATGCGCTACCTGCCGCTTGGCTGCTTGAAGCTTTCCCTGGGGCACAACGAGGTGAGCCACTACGAGCGGGCACTCAACCTGCAGGACGCCACCGCCACCACCTCCTATGTGTATAACAATGTAAAGTACGAGCGGACGGTCTTTGCATCGCTTGCCGATGGCGTCATCGTCTGTCGCATGAAGGCTGACAAGAGGGGAGCCCTGTCGTTTGGCATCGACTTCACAAGCCCGATGACATCGGAGGTCTTGAGTGAAGTCGTCACGGGCGGCAAGGGTCAACTCGGCTTGCTCACCGCCACCGTGGCAGGCGTAGAACAGGAGGGCGTCAAAGCTGGGCTGAAGGCAGACTGCCGCGTGATGGTCAAGACCGATGGACATGTCCAATGGCGCATGGAAGGAATCGACGTGCAAGACGCCACGACGGCGACACTCTACATTGTGGCAGCCACCAACTTCGTCAATTATCATGACATCAGTGGCGACGCTGCGGAGAAGAACAAACAAGCCCTCAACGCCTTGGAAGGCATGTCCTTCCGGACGCTCCTCAAGCGACATACAAGGAAATATCAAGAGCAATATGGGAGGGTTTCGCTGGTTTTGGCTGGCAGAACTAGTGAGACTGGTAAAACTAGTGAGACTAGTGAAACTAGTAATACTAGCAACACTAGCAATGCCAGCCTGCCCACTGATGCGCGGCTTGCTGCCTTCGAGAAGGATGCGAGCGATCTGGACCTGGTCTCTCTGATGATGCAATACGGTCGCTATCTGCTCATCTCGTCGAGCCAGTTGGAAGGTCAGCCTGCCACTCTGCAGGGCATCTGGAACAACAAACTGGAGGCCCCGTGGGACTCGAAGTACACCATCAACATCAACACCGAGATGAACTACTGGCCAGCCATGGTGGGCAACCTCACCGAGACGCAGTGGCCGCTCTTCACGATGCTGGACGACCTCAGCGTGACAGGCGCAAAAACAGCCCGCGAGATGTATGGATGTCGGGGATGGGTAGCGCACCACAACACCGACCTCTGGCGCATCAGCGGTCCCGTGGACGGCACACCGTGGGGCATGTTCCCGACGGGCGGAGCATGGCTTGCCACGCACCTCTGGCAACACTATCTCTTCACGGGCGACAAGGAGTTCCTTGCCTGGTGCTACCCCGTGCTGAAAGGTGCGGCCGATTTTCTCGTGGACTACATGCAGGAATACCCTGCGACGGGCGAAGTCAGGCAGGCTGCCGGCTGGATGATGACCGTGCCTACCGTCTCGCCAGAGCACGGGCCGGAGGGCAAGAACACTAATGTCACCGCGGGGTCCACGATGGACAACCAGATTGCTTTCGACATCCTTTCCGCCACCATACGTGCCGCCAAGATTCTCGGCAAGGAAGATTCTTCACTCCTCACTCTTCATTCTTCACTCAAAAAGCTTCCTCCCATGCAAATCGGTCGTCACGGGCAGCTGCAGGAGTGGCTCATCGATGCCGACAATCCCAAGGACGAGCACCGCCACATCTCGCATCTCTACGGCCTCTACCCATCGAACCAAATCTCGCCCAACAGCCATCCCGACCTCTTCACGGCAGCCGCCAACACGCTCCGCCAGCGAGGCGACATGGCAACGGGCTGGAGCTTGGGCTGGAAGACCAATTTCTGGGCACGCATGCTCGACGGCAACCATGCCTTCCGCATCATCAAGAATATGCTCCACCTGCTTCCCGACGACTCGAAGACCCGCGAGTATCCGCTCGGACGTACCTACCCGAACCTCTTCGACGCCCATCCGCCTTTCCAAATCGACGGCAACTTCGGCGTCTCGGCAGGCATCATGGAGATGCTCCTGCAGAGCCACGACGGTGCCGTCCACCTCTTGCCTGCCCTGCCCGATGATTGGCAAAGCGGCGAGGTGAAAGGTCTGCGGGCCAGAGGCGGCTTCATCGTCGATGAGACTTGGCAGGACGGCCGGCTGGAGAAGGCCCGGGTGACCTCCACCATCGGCGGCACACTCCGCCTGCGTTCGTACGTCCCGCTGAGAGGGAAGGGACTGGAGGAAGCCAAAGGCGAATGCCCCAACGACATGCTTGCTCCGGCCAGCATCCGCGAGCCCCTGTATTCGCCCGAGCTGAAAGACTTCCAGCCTCTGCCCGTCCGAAAGGTCTATGAGTACGACCTCCCCACCGCAGCAGGCAAGACCTATCAGATAAAAGCAGCTCTTTAAACAGCGCAGGCTGAGAACTTCCCTGCTGCATCTTTGGAGCTTCGGCAGGCCTTCTTCTCCAGATTTCCCAGGACCTTATTCAACTTCACTCTGGCCCTGCACATAATTCTCCCCTCGCGCAGCTGATTTACAAAAATCTCATCCCCGTTTTCTTTTTCTCGGCTAAAACTTCTTCAAAAGTCTGAAGAAACATCGTCAAGCCTCCCCACACCCCACTTTTTTTGCAAAAACCTTGCAGGTGTGCTGAATTATCGCTAAATTTGCCTGCCGATATTATATATAATAAGGAAAGTATTAACCCAAAACGATAGAATTATGAAAGATTTTCTTAAGTACGTGCTGGCCACGATAGTAGGTCTCATCCTGACCAGCGTCATTTTCACCATCATCACGATTGTGTCCCTGGCCGGCATGATGGCCAGTGAAGGCTCTGCCAGCTCCGTGCCAAAGAACAGCGTGCTTCGCATCAAGCTTCAGGGCGAGCTTGTGGAGAGAGCCGGAGAAGGCTCCCCGATGGACATCCTGAATCAGGGCGAAGAACAGAGCATCGGCCTTGACCAGGCACTCGAAGCCTTGAAAAAGGCAGCTGCGAACGACAAGGTGAAGGGCATCTACCTGGAAGGCGGCTCGCTCTATGCCAGCCCTGCCATGCTGCAGGAACTGCGGCAGGGACTGCTCGAGTTCAAAAAAAGCGGCAAATGGGTCATGGCTTATGGCGACAGCTATTCGCGTGCTGCATACTACCTCTGCTCTGCTGCCGACGAGGTTCTCCTCAATCCCAGCGGCATGCTCGACTGGAGCGGTATGTCAAGCCAGCCCATCTTCTTCACCGGACTCATGAAGAAGGTAGGCGTCAAGATGCAAGTCTTCAAGGTGGGCACCTATAAAAGTGCCGTGGAACCCTATATCAACACAGAGATGAGCCCCGCTAACCGCGAGCAGGTTCAAAGCTTCCTGGGCAGCATCTGGACCAATATGAACAAGGAAGTCGCCAAGAGCCGCAAGCTCACTCCTGAGGTCCTCAATGCACTTGCCGACACAGCAACCATCCTCTGCGAAGCCAAGAGCTACGTCGACAACAAACTGGTGGACAAGCTCGCTTACCTGAGCGACGTGAAGGAAGCCCTCAAGCAGCGCCTCGAACTCAGCGATGACGATGACCTCACCTTCACGAACCTGGCAGACGTTGCTGCAGGCGACGACCTCGGAGACAAGGTGAGCGAAGAGGTGGCTGTCTATTATGCCTACGGAGAAATCAACGACGCTCCGTCCAAAGGCTTCAATCAGGAGCACAGCATCACCACAAAGGCCACCATCACCGAACTGCAGAAACTGCGCAAGAACGACGATGTGAAGGCCGTCGTCATCCGCGTCAACAGCCCCGGCGGCTCTGCATATGCAAGCGAACAGATATGGCACGAGATACAGCTCCTCCGTGCAGAGAAGCCCGTCGTCGTCAGCATGGGCGGCATGGCAGCCAGCGGCGGCTACTACATCAGCTGCGGTGCCAACGAGATATGGGCCGAGCCGACTACCCTGACAGGAAGCATCGGCATCTTCGGCATGATACCCGACGCAAGCGAACTGCTCACCCAAAAGCTCGGCCTCAGTTTCGACGTCGTCAAGACCAACACCATGAGCGACTTCGGAGCTATGGGCAGACCATTCAACGCAGAAGAGTCGGCAAAGATGCAGAAGTACATTAACAACGGCTATGAACTCTTCACAAGTCGTGTGGCTGGCGGCAGAGGCATGGCACAGGACAGCGTGAAGGCTATTGCCGAAGGTCGCGTCTGGACAGGCGAACAGGCTCTTAAGATAGGTCTCGTCGACAAGCTCGGCAACCTCGAAGATGCCATCAAGGCAGCAGCCAAGCTGGCAGAAGTGGAGAAATACACCGTGGGGCGCTATCCCAGTCCTGAGCCCTGGTACATCGGCTTGATTGACAAGAGCACCAACGAATACATGGAAGGCCAGATACGTGCTGCCCTCGGCGAATACTATCCCGCCTTTGCCCTCATGCGTCGCCTTGGCAAAATGAACCCCATCCAGGCTCGTCTGCCGTTCGACCCGAACATTAAATAATAAGGTGAAAAAGTGAAAAGGTGAAAAAGTAAAAAGGTGAAACGTGACGCCGCCTCTCCTTTTTCAACTTTTCAACTTTAATCTTTTAAACTATTCATGGAAGGTGATATGACACAGATACACCGTTGGCTGAAGCCGCTCAGCTGGATTTACGGGCTGGGAGTGGACATCAGGAACGCCCTCTTCGACATGGGCGTGCTGCCTTCTGTATCGTATGACATACCCATCATCAACGTCGGCAACGTCACCGTGGGCGGAACCGGCAAGACGCCTACCGTGGAATATCTCATCCACCTTCTTGTCGGCAGGCATCGCGTGGCCGTACTCAGCAGGGGATACAAACGCAGGACGAAGGGCTACATTCTCTCCACGACAGCCTCCACGATAGAGGAAATCGGCGATGAGCCCTGGCAGATAAAGCAGAAGTTTCCCGACGTCATTGTTGCCGTGGATGCTGACAGGCGCCGAGGCATCGAGCGGCTCATGACGGACGAAGCAACGAAAGATGTTGAGGTGATACTGCTCGACGACGCTTTCCAGCATCGGTATGTGAAGGCGGGGCACAACATCCTGCTCGTCGACTACCATCGCATCATCTCCGACGACTGTCTCCTCCCAGCCGGATGCCTGCGCGAGCGGCCTTCGGCGAGCAGACGCGCCTCCACAATCATCGTGACGAAATGCCCCAGGCACATCAATGCGATGGGCTTCCGAGTCATCCTCTCCTCCCTGAACATCAGGCCTTACCAACAGCTCTTCTTCAGCACGTTCACCTACGAAACCATGCATCAGCTCTGGGGCAACGGTACGCTCGAGCCGGAGACGCTGAGGAAGGACAACACCCATGTGCTCCTGCTGACCGGCATCGCTGGTCCACGGCAGATGGAACAGGACGTCAGACGCTTCGTTCAACACGTCAACCCGCTCACATTTCCCGACCACCATTACTTCACCCGACACGATGCCGAATCCATCAACAAAGCACTGCAGGACCTGCCACAGCCGCACATCATCATCACCACAGAGAAGGATGCTGCCCGGCTCCTGCATCTCGAGGGGCTCACGGACGAGGTGAAGCAGTGCACCTATGTGCTTCCCATCGGGATAAGCATCATGAGAGACGAAAAGGAAAAGTTCGATAAAATGATTAACGACTATGTACAAGAAAATAAGAGAAACAGCTGAATGGCTCCAACAGAGGATGCCAAACGCACCGACGATTGCCATTGTCCTGGGTTCAGGCCTTGGAGAACTGGCAAAGCGCATCGAGAGACTTGAGACATTTCCCTACAAAGAGATTCCCAACTTCCCTGTCTCCACCGTCGAAGGTCACGCCGGAGAGCTCATCTTCGGCAAGCTCGGAGGGGTGGATGTGCTGGCTATGGAGGGACGTTTCCACTACTATGAAGGCTGGACGATGCAGGAGGTGACGTTCCCCGTCCGCGTTATGTACGAGCTGGGCATCAAGACGCTTTTCGTCAGCAATGCAGCCGGTGGCACCAACCCGAACTTCCAGATTGGCGACCTCATGATAATCACCGACCACATCAACTACATGCCCGAGAATCCCCTCCGCGGTCCCAACGTCCCCACCGGCCCGCGCTTCCCCGACATGGGTGAGGCCTACTCCAAGGAACTCATTGCTCAGGCCGACGCCATTGCCGCTAAGCATGGCATCAAGGTTCAGCACGGCGTATATCTTGCCACACAAGGCCCCACCTACGAGACGCCGTCCGAGTATCGCATGTTTGCGCGCTGGGGAGCCGACGCCGTGGGTATGAGCACCGTGCCGGAAGTGATTGTTGCACACCACTGTGGCATCAAAGTCTTCGGCATGAGCATTATCACCGACCTGGGAGGCATGGATATTCCGATGGAGATTACGCACGAACAGGTGCTCCGAGCTGCAGAAGCTGCCCAACCAAACATGGCGCTGCTCATCGAGGAAATGGTGAAGACCCCTAACGTAAATGGTAAATGATTAAATGGTAAATGAGAGATGGAGATTTCCCAGCTGGGCGAGTTCGGCCTCATTGACCGTCTCGCCAAAGACATTACAATAAAGAACCCGACGACGGTGAAGGGCATCGGCGACGATTGTGCCGTGCTCTCGCCAACGGAAGGGATGCGAACCGTGGTCACGACAGACCTCCTGATGGAAGGCGTACACTTTGACCTCACATACGTTCCCCTGCGCCATCTGGGCTACAAAGCCATCATGGTGAACCTCTCGGACGTATTCGCCATGAATGCTCAGCCGCGACAGGTGACGGTGAGCCTCGCCATCTCGAGCAAGTTCCAGGTGGAGGACATCGAGGAACTCTATGCCGGCATGCGCATGGCCTGCGAGAAGTGGGGCGTAGACATCATTGGAGGCGACACGACAGCCAGCTTGACTGGCCTGGCCATCAGCATCACGGCCATCGGCGAGGCACGGAGCGAGGACCTGGTCCTGCGCAGCGGTGCCCAGCCCACCGACCTCATCTGCGTCAGCGGAAACTTGGGCGCTGCCTACATGGGGCTGCAACTCTTGGAGAGGGAAAAAGTCATCTACAACGAACAGGTTGAAGAGGCTCGCCGCAGCGGCAGCAAAGAGCAGATGGAAGCCCTGCGCTCGGCACAGCCCGACTTCAGCGGACGCGAGTACATCCTGGAGCGTCAGCTCAAGCCGGAAGCAAGGGGAGACATCATCGAGGCACTACGCAAAGCCGACATCCACCCGACAAGCATGATGGACATCAGCGACGGATTGAGCAGCGAACTCATGCACATCTGCAAGGAGAGCAAGACGGGATGCCGCATCTACGAAGAACGTCTGCCCCTCGACTACCAGACGGCTGCCATGGCCGAAGAGCTCAACCTGAACGTCAGCACCTGTGCCCTCAACGGCGGCGAAGACTACGAACTGCTCTTCACCGTGCCGCTCTCGCTGAACGACACCGTTTCGGCCATCGAGGACGTGCACGTCATCGGCTACATCACCGAGCAGGACAAGGGCCTCGCCCTCATTACCCGCGACGGCGGAGAGCACCAGCTCAAGGCACAAGGATGGAATCCGCTGAAGGAGTCATAGACTGCCTTCGGGGACACGAGAGACAAGAAACCATCCGCCGAGAGCTGAGAAATCCTACAACTCCTCTTTTGTTTCCGATTTGTTTCTCCAGAGGAAACAGTTTGTTTCTCACGTGGAAACGGTTTGTTTCTCCAGAGGAAACAGTTTGTTTCTCCTGTGGAAACAAATCCGATACACTTTGAAGCCGCAAGGGAATACTGATGTAAATTCCCCCCGACAGCAATGGTTTTTTCCCCGTATTCCTTGCCGTTTTGCCATTTTCTCTTTACCTTTGCACATCGTTTACAACTGATTATTCTATTTCCGACATGAAAGTCATCGACATTCTGAAGGGCAGCAAGCGTCCCTTCGCCAGTTTCGAGCTCGTCCCACCCCTGAAGGGCAGCGACGCGAGCCGACTCTATCAGAGCCTCGACCCGCTGATGGAGTTCCGACCTCCCTTCATCAACATCACCTGCCATCGCGACGAGGTGGAATACGTCCCCAATACCGACGGCACTTTCACCCGTATGACTTTGTCGAAACGACCCAGCACGGTGGCCATCGTGGCAGCCATCATGCGACGCTATCCCGAGCTGGAAATCGTGCCGCACGTCATCTGCGGAGGCTCCTCGCAAAGCCACGTCGAGTCGGAACTGCTGGACCTCCACTTCCTGGGCATCAACAACATCATGGCCCTGCGCGGTGACGCTCTGCCCGGACAAAAGCACTTCGCGCCCGAACCCGACGGCTTCGCACACAGCTCGGAACTGGTCGGCATGATCAGCAACCTGAATCGCGGCCAGTACCTTGACCCGACGGTCAGGCAAGGCCTCAGTACCGATTTCTGCATCGGCGTAGCAGGCTATCCCGAGAAGCACTTCGAGGCAGCCAACCTGGAGACTGACATCCGCCATCTCCGCCAGAAGGTGGAGGCCGGGGCGCAGTACATCGTCACCCAGATGTTCTTCGACAACGACCGCTTCTTCCGTTTTGTCGACCTCTGCCGAAAGGCCGGCATCGACGTTCCCATCATTCCCGGACTGAAACCCATCTCGTCCAGGAAGCAGATAGACCTGCTTCCGCGCTCCTTCCACATTGACATCCCGCAGCCGCTCGTCAGCCTGATGGAGAAGACACGAACAGCCGAGGAAGCATACCAGGCAGGCATCGAGTGGGCCGTCCGCCAGAGCCGTGACCTCCTGGAGCACGGCATCCCAGCCATACATTACTATACTATGGCCAAGCCCGACAACGTCTGCCAGATTGTCCGAAGCGTCTTCTGACCCCATCAGCCTCGGGGAAAAAACTCCCGCTCTGTAGTGAACGATTCGCGTCTTCAGGTGTTTGCTATAATGAAAGCGCGCTTCAGAATGAAATAATGAAGTAATGAAAACATGAAAAGATGCGAAGATGAAAAGGACAATCATTGCCTGCGCAGCACTCGCCTGCTGTGCCTTCAGCTCGGCACAAAGGGCTGAGACCATAGAATCAATCATCAGTACGAGCCACGAGCCTGAGTGGTACGCCCGGCAGGTAGTGGCGTGGCAGGAGAAGGTCAACGTCGATCCGACGGACGAATGGGCGTGGAGGAACCTCTTCCGTGCTGTGAACTACCACGAGATGTTCACCACAGGCTATGGCGACGAAGAGACTTCTCCCTCGGCCGACATTATCCGAAGGATGGAGAAGGCCATCCCGGACAGCTACGCCCTGAACCTCTGCAAGGGGCGCTACTGCCTGCGCAGCGACTCGGCTGCCATGAGGGGCGACAACATCTACCGTGCCATCGAGCTGATGCCCGAGGAGGTCTGTGCCGAGGACATCAACTATCTGGCCTGCCGCCTGTGGAGCATCGACCCCGAGAACACGAAGGTCGGCGAACTCTTCCGCAAGGCGTACCGCATGAAGTACTACCCCGCCCGCATCATGCACTATAACCTGAACATGTTGCGGAGCATGGAACCTGGGGCACTCTACTTTGCCAACGGCGACGTCCTGCTGGGGCCGATGAAGATGATGCAGGCGGCATTGGACGAAAGGACAGACGTCACGGTCATTCCCCTCTCGTACCTCCACTCCCCGAACTACTTGCAGGCACTCTTCCGCAGGCTGGATATCAAGCCCAAGACCTTCAACGTGGAGGACTACGGACAGTATGGCGAGGACTGGTACAAGCACTTCGAGGCGGACATCATCATGTACTTGATAAAGGAAAGCCAAAGGCCGACGTACTTCTCGACCGACATCCTTTCGCACACCGTACTGGACAAGGACAGCATCTACAACGAGGGACTTCTGCTGAAGTACAGCACCCGGCAGTACGACAACTTCAGCGTCGCCATGAAGAACGTCAGGGAGGTCTATCACTTGGAGTACTTGGCAGAGCCTGACCTCGTCTATGACTCGTGGGTAACAAGCCAGCAGCTCGACCTGAACCACCCCACTCTTCTCTCGCATCTGGTGGGGAAGTTCCGCCGAAACGGCGAGACGGAACTGGCCGACCGACTGCATGGCATCCTCCGGAACGTAGTGGAGCGCAGCCGCATCTTTGCGGACGAGGAGACGAAGAAGGCTTACTTGGAGGACTTCGAAAAGCAAGTCGGGAAGGAGAAATGAGCATTCATCTCTTTCACAAACCACTCGCCTCGCTCACGGACGACGAGCTGATGGAGCGGGTGAGCAGCAGGGACGACGACGGAGCTTACGGCGAGCTCTATCGTCGCCACGCGCGGCGGCTCATGGGCTTCTTTTTCCGTCAGACAGGAAAGGACGAGGCTCTGGCTGCCGACCTCTTGCAGGATGCTTTCATGCGAATCTGGACTTCGCGTAACAAGTTCAGCGGCACGGGGTTCAGCACCTGGCTCTTTACCATCAGTTTCAACCTCCTCAAGAACCATTTCCGTCACGACGAACACCGGAAACAGTACGAAGCGATTGTCACCAAGCAGCAGGACATCGTGGCCGACGACCGCATCATCGAACAGATAGACAGCCGTGCCTTCGACCACGCCCTCGAGCGCGAACTCGCCGGGCTGCCGCCAGAAGGACGGTTGCTCTTCTCGCTCCGTTTCGAGGAAGAACTGACCGTACGACAGATAGCTGAGGTGATGGCTCTGCCGGAAGGCACCGTCAAGTCCCGAATCCATGCATTAACACAAACACTCAAACAGAAACTCAACCCGAATACATGAAGTTAAAAAGGAAGTTAAAAAGGAAGTTGTGCGAAGGTAGCAAGGGGGCTTGCCCCCTTGTGACATAAAATCCAGACATGCTGCGGAATACAAGGGGGCAAGCCCCCTTGCTACCTTCCCCTCCCACAAGCGTAGCGCTCCGTGACTACAATCGCACCTTGATGCTAGAGCATCCAAAAATTTCATACCATTTTAACTCCCTATTTAACTCCTAATTCAAGTAATCTCACAAAGTCATGATACAGTTTGAAGACAGACTCCGCGAGGCGGCCAACCGACTTGCCTCCGAGGAAAACAAGACTCTCCACGTCCCCTCGAACCCTCTCGCACAGAAGCGGACGTACTGGGGCTGGGTGGCAGCGCCGGCAGCAGCCGTGGCAGGCATCGTCCTCGGCATGTCGCTCGACCTCATTTCCACAGGCGAACCCGAGGTACGATACGTCCACCGCACCGACACAATAGAGGTCATTCGTCCCGTCCGCGACACCGTCTATCTGACACAAGTCGTGGAGAAGGTCCGCATCGTCAGCAAGCCAGCATCCGCGCCCCAGCTCGTTGCTACTACCGAGCCCGTTGGCACCGATGCCGCCGACACGCCGGCCTGCACCTCGGTCCAGTGCGACGGCATCAACTATGCCAGCCTCGCCTTGAACTGAACAACGGGGCGTTACCAAACTCGACGTGCCGAGTTGACAATATCGACGTGCCGAGTTGACAATATCGACGTGCCGAGTTTGCAATATCGACGTGCCGAGTTTGGCGCTTCCTCTGTGGAGCATCGAAAAACGCACCGTGGAGCATCGGGTGATGCTCTGCGGTGCGTCTTTTTTTCCGGCACTCGGATGTCGGTCAGTTCGCTGTGAAGCTCGTCGTACTCGTCGTGCCGACGGCGCTGCTGCCGATGTAGAGTCCGTGCCATGCGGTGGTGGCGTCGGTAGGAGCCGTAGTGGTGTACTTGACGGTGTAGCTGCTGCCTTTCGTCATACCCGTAGCGGTGAAGAGGGCGAGCGAACTGCTGACGCTGGCCTCGAAGGAGTAGGTGACGAGGTTGTTGCCGCTGGCGTCGGCCAGGACATAATAGCGGTTCGGGCTGTAGCTGATGGAGGCTGTGCTGAGATAATAACCCTGCACGGCGCTGCCGATGCTGCTGGACGAGCTGCTGCCGCCCCAGCCTCCCATGCCTCCGCCACCGCCTCCTTGGCTTCCGCCTGCGCTGATGGCTGTGCCGTTGCCTGTTATCTTGATGTAGGAATTATTGTCGCAGTCGAATCCCTCCTCGGGTCCGCCGGCCGAGGTGTAGGAGAAGACGGTTCCATTGCCGATGGTGATGGCTCCGCTCTGCCCGTAGTTGCTGTCCACGGCGTCGTTTCCGTTGCTGTGACAAACGGTGATGCCGCCCTCGAAGACAATGCAGCCGGCGGTGTTGATGCAGTCGTCGTAGCACTTGAAATAGTGCTTTCCGCCGTTGAAGACAATAGCGTTCGTGCTCTTGAGCTTGCTCTCCATGCCTTCGGCACCGTTCTGCGTGGTGGTGATGACACATTCGCCTCCGTTCACGGTGATGGCTCCCTGTGCCTTGATGGCCTTGGCCGACGACGTGCTCAGGTATTTGGCTCCGCTTGTGCCGACAGTAAGGACGGGGCCTTCCGTGTCGCTCTTGCCGATGACGATTGTGCCGTCGCTCTTGATGCCCTTGCCTCCTGTGCCCGACATAGTGATGCTGACGGTGCCGTCCAGCAGTTCGATGCTGCCGTCGGAGGTCAGGCCTTTGGCCGTAGAGTAGCTACTGGTGGTGCCGGTACCTGCGCCGCTGTTGGTGATGGTGAGCGTGCCCCCGGCCGTCTGCAGCACTTTGTCGCAGGAGACGCCCTTGGCTGCTGCGCCCGTGCACTTGATGGTCACGGTGCCTCCGGCCAGTGTGATGTTGCCGTCGCCCTTGATGCCTGTTGCCGTAGCAAACTTGCTTCCGCTGGAAGGCGTCACGGAGCCGCTGTCGGTGATGGTGCCGTCCTTGTAGCGCGAGGTGTAGTCCGTGGGGGTGAAGGTATAGACGTTAGTGCCCCTGGAATACGAGCCCGTGTTGATGTAATAATAGACGGAAGGCGTGCTCTCCGACGGGCCGTTGACGGCCGAGGTGCGTATTGCGTAGGCCTGGCCTGTTTGTCCGCCGGGGCCGCCACCGCCGCCGGGACCTCCGCTGGTGCGTGTGTAGTCGTTGCTGGCGAAGTAGAATGTCTCGTCGGGCACGTCGTCGAAGTCATAGTAATAGAATGTCCTGGTGGTCTGCCCTGTAGCTGCCACGGTGATGGTATTGGTGAGCTGGGCAATTTTGGTGCCGCTTGCGGTGTAGAGATACACGGTGCTGCCCCAGTAAGTGCTGTTCGAAGAGCTGAGGGCCACGCATATGCGATATACAGTTTCCTCGTCGCCGTCGTCTCCGCCATCGCCGTCTCCGCTGCCCGAATCGTCCACTTCGACGTTGCGCGACAGGTCGAGAGCGGCGCCGGGGCCAAGTGCCTGGATGTCGATGGAAGGTTCCGCATCGCCTTCACTGATGTTGATATCGCCGTCGGCACTGAGTCCTTTGCCTGCTTCGGCTGTGTTCTTGATGACGATTGTGCCGCCGGTGATGTCGAGGTTGCCGCCTGCCTTGATGGCCACGACGTAGCCCGGGTCGTAGTTCTCCACGATGTACTGGCCGCTCTGGGTAATGGTGATGTCGCCGCCACTGATGCTCAGGTCGTCCTTGCTCTTGATGCCTTTGTTGCCGTCGCCTGTTGTACCGATGGTGATGGTGCCTCCCGTGATGGCGAGGAGGCTGTCGCTCTTGATGGCATCAACGCCTCTTTCGGTGACATTGACGCTGAGCGTGCCGCCTCGCAGCATGATCTGTCCGTCCAGGTCGTCGCCTTCTCCGGTGGCCTCAGCTTGGATGCCGTCGCCTTTCACGCCGCTGACGGTGACGGTGCTGCCGTTCATCTTGAAGTACTGCCCGGCGTGTATGCCGTCGCCCTCAGCGCCGCTGACGGTGATGCCGCCTGTTGAACTCTTCACGAGCATGTACTCCTTCGTCTTAATCGCATGCGTGTTGTTGCCCTTGACGGTCAGTGTGCCGCCCTTGCTCACCTCGAGATGTCCCTTGCAGTACAGGGCGGCCTTCTGTCCGAGGCTGTCTGCAGCGTCCTCCAGATAGTTCTCCGTCCCTTCGAGCAACTCGAGGGCGATGCGTTTGCCACATTTTATGTCGAGTGCCGCACCGGTATTGCTCTTCAGGCTGACGCCGGCGAGTTGGATGCAGACCTTGTAGGAGCCGTTGTAGGTGAAGCTGCCCGTCGTGCTTTCTCCGCTGAGGACGAACGTCATCTCGCGGTCTGTATTGGCATTGGTGAGAGCCACCGTGGCGCCGGAGACCTCGCTGCTGATGCCGACGACGTTCTCCGGAGTGACCGTTGCTTGCTCCCCGTCGTAGGTGATGTACAGCGTGTCGGTGACAATTTCCGCGGTTTCATCGGGTTTTTCGAAGGTGATGCTGTCCACGTCAGCCACGTCGAAAGTCTCGTCGCCGATGGTTATCTTGTCGTCTACGAAGAGTATTTCTGTGAGGTCGAACCTGGTGTAAGAACCATTCTTCCAGAAGTAAAAGCCGTCGAACTCTGCGGCCGAGAGCGCAAGCATGACGATGGTCATGCCGACGAAAAGAAGAATTTTAGTCTTTTTCATATAATATATATAATGTATCAAAGTTTACCGGCTGCAAAAATAGGAAGTTTTGTTCAGTTGTCAAACGTTTTGAAGAAATATTTCCAAACAATTCTTTCATATTGTTATATATGTTGAGAAAATAAGGCCTTGCAGACAAGGATTTCAAGGAATACTAATACTTTGGCTGAAGAATGCTAATACTTTGGGCAAGGAATGCTAATACTTTGGCAGACACTCAATAGGGGATTATTTCCTTCAGCACGATATTTTTCTTTTTCTTTTTCATGTTTTCAATTAAATGTCGTAAATTTGCAGCCGATAACACATGTCGAAACTGCCCTTGCGGCACAAAACGATGAAATACACAAGGTATCTCTTCCTGTTGCTCTTGCTGGCTTCGTGCGCCTCGCAACGCACCGTTCGCCATCACACATACCAGGCCGACGCGCTCCCCGCGCAGCCTGTCGCAGTGCAGCAACCCGTCCAGACAATCGAGGAGGAAGAGCTGGCGACGGAAGAACCCGTCGTGAGCGCCCGTCCGCTGGTCTCTCAGGTGCATCCTTTTCCAGAGGGAACGTGGCAAGCCGACAAGCAGCAGGCACTGGAGCGGCTCTGTCAGTCGCCCCTCTTCGAGAGTAGCCAGCTCGGACTCTACGTCTATGACCTGACCGACGGGCAGCCTCTCTACGCCGTCAATGCAGCCCACAGGATGCGACCCGCCTCGTGCCAGAAGGTCGTGACGGCTATTACGGCACTCGATTGTCTGGGTGGCGACTACCAGCTCCGCACCGAGTTCCGCACGAAGGGAAAGGTGGCAGGCGGCACGCTGCAAGGCGACCTCATCGTGGTTGGCGGCATGGACCCCATGGTGACGCCCGACGAACTGCTCGAGGCAGCACAGAACCTCAGGCAGAAACAAGGCATAGAGAGCATCGCGGGAGGCATCGTCTACGACCTCTCAATGCGCGAAGACAAGCCGCTCGGCTGGGGTTGGTGCTGGGACGACGACTATGGGCCGCTCTCCGCACTGCTCGTCGACGGCAAAGACAACTTCGAGGAAAAATGGCTGCAAGCACTCTCCCGAGCCGGCATAAAAGTCAATGCCGGTGCAAGAGGCAAGGAGCAGGGGGCAAGAGAACAGGCTAAGACCGTCTATTCCATACGCCACAGCATAGACGAGCTGCTGGAGCCCATGATGAAGAACAGCAATAACATCTACGCCGAATGCCTGTTCTATCAGACGGCGGCCCTCGGTGGAAAGAAAGGCGCAGGGCATAAGGAAGCTGCACAAAGGACGGAAAACCTGCTCAGCAAGATAGGTGTGGACCCCAGTCCATACAGGATAGCCGACGGCAGCGGGCTGTCGCTCTACAACTACGTCTCAGCCGAAATGCTCGTCGCAATGCTTGGCTACGCCTGGCAAAACACGTCCATCAAGGAACATCTGCTGCCCTCGCTGCCCATCGCAGGCTTCGACGGAACACTGAAAAACCGCATGAGCAGCACGGAGGCCGACGGCAATGTCAAAGCCAAGACAGGCAGCGTCACCGGCATCTCCTCGCTGGCCGGATACATCACCGCTGCCAACGGACACATCCTCGCCTTTGCCATCATCAACCAAGGCATCAGCACCATGCAGGCAGGACGTGCCTTCCAGGACAAAGTATGCCAGGAACTCTGCCGATGACACACAATAAAACGACTGCGACATAACGTAATAACGTAATAACAATAGTAACAATACTTTAATTCAAACATTATGAAAAAAATCTTAGCACTGGTGGCTATGGCCATCTCAATGCCCATCATGGCACAATCCCTCGAGGATGGCAGAACCTGCCAAGAGTGGAAAAACGAATTTAGCGGACAGGTAGATAAGCTCAAGACCGAGATAAGTACGCTGAAGCAAAACGCCAAACTGAACGACAGCCCTGACATCCGGACACAAATCACCAAGAAGACTGCCGAACTGAAAAAGGCTAAAGCAAACCTTAAGGTAGCTTCCAAGGCCGCTTCCCTCGAGAAGAAAGCCGACAGCAACTTCAATAAGGCACAAAGCAAGGCACTCAAACTGGAGTCGCAACACAGCAAGGCCAACAGCAAGCTCAGCAAAGCACAGGCAAAGGCAACCAAGGCCGAGCAGGCTGTCTCCAAGGCTCAGGTGAACCTCCAAAAGGCTGAACAAAAGCTCGAAAACACCAAAACCGAGATTGAAAACATGCAGAAAAACATGGAAAACCTCAAGGAAGAAGGCACCCTTGCTAAAGAAGCGCTCGAGAAAGCCAAGGCAACCAAGGCTGAAGCCAAGAAGCACCTCATCAACGGACTCGTGAAGTAAAGCCGGAAGACAGCCCGCACGCTGTCCCACAACACTTTGAAAGCAGAAAGGCCGGGCCATACCTCGTGGCTCGGCCTTCCTTGTATGACGTCGCGCACGTTGTGCAATCGGTCTGAACTGTTTGTCATTTTTATGGTAATTGCACCTTGCGGCTTTCCTGGTTGCGTTTTATCCCTTATCTTTGCAGCAAATAAGACCACACATTATATATTATATTAAGGATTATGATGAACTTTGCAAAGTATCTGGCAATAGCCTCCGCCGTTCTGCTGACAGCATGCTCGACGAGCGACACCATCGATGACGGCAGCGTGGAACCTTCTGCCGACAACACTTCGGGCACCTCAAGCTCCGATCTCACCAGCTTCTCCGTCGCCATCGACAGGCAAACGGCAGAGCCCGAAACGTCCGTCGAGGAAGAATTCTTCAGCACGGAAGACGTGCTCGACATGGACGACGACCCCTTCACGACCATCGTAAACATAGCCTTCAACGGCTCGGAAGCCGTCGTGGACGAGGTGGAAGGCATCACCATAACGTCCGACGGAGCACACGTAACCGCCGACCACGGCCAGACAAAGAATGTCTCCTACCGTCTCAGCGGCTCTACTTCGGACGGCTCACTCACCGTGGCAGGCGAAAAGAAGTTTGAAGTGGTGCTCGGAGGAGTGGATATCACGAACCCGGACAGTGCTGCGCTGAACCTGCTTTGCGGCAAGCGCGCCTTCATCGTGCTGCAGGACGGCACACAGAACGTCTTGCGCGACGGCACCTCCTCGCTCAACTCGCACAAGGGAGCGCTCTACTGCAAGGGAAAGATACTCTTCAACGGCAGCGGCATGCTCGATGTCTACGGAAACTATAACAATGCAATCCACAGCGCAGACTACATCGTGTTCCGCGCAGGCAATAACATCTATGCGAAGTCCACCGCGAACAATGGCATCAAAGCCAACGACGGCATCATCATAAACGGTGGCATCATCAATGTCGAGACGTCGGCCACTGCCGGCAAAGGCATCAACTGCGAATACGAGATTGCCATCAACGGCGGCCGCACGACCATCATCACGACGGGCGGCGGCGAGTACGACTCGGACGAGGGCGATACGAATGCTGCCGCTGCCTTGAAGGCCGACTCGACGCTCTACATGCGGGGAGGCGAGCTCTTCGTCAAGAGCACCGGCAAGGGCGGTAAAGGCATCAAGACCGACTGGGAATGCTACATCTCAGGAGGCGTCGTCCATGCCCTGACGGAAGGTAGCGTCTATAGCTACGGCAGCCTGACGTCGTCGCCGAAAGCCATTAAAGTGGGTACGAAGGGCGAGCATGGCGTGCTGGAGGTGAGTGGCGGAACCATCATGGCACGCACCAGCGGCTCGAAGGGCGAAGGCTTGGAGAGCAAAGGCACACTCACCGTCTCGGACGGCACAGTGAAGATTTATGCCTACGACGACGGCATAAACAGCGCCGGTGACATGTACATCAAGGGCGGAACAATCGTCTCGGTGGGTCGCAACAGCGATGGCATCGATGCCAACGGTAACTTATATATCTCCGGCGGTAACCTTGTGGGCGTAGGAGCAGGCGGTGCCGAGAGCGGCATCGACGTCGGGGAAAACAAGCGACTTTACGTAACAGGCGGTAGCTTCATAGGCATCGGCGGACGCATCGACGCTTCGCTGGGCAGCACCACACAGGGCATAGCGTCCTATTCGGGTTCCATAACGGCCAACGCAACGGCTAAAATTACCAACAGCGGCGGCTCAACGACGTACGCCACCTTCCTTATGCCACCCGTCAGCACCAGCGGCACGGTGATGGCAAGCTGTCCCTCGATGACCAGCGGCACGAGCTACCGCGTCTACATGGGCACGAGCTACACCAGCGTAACGGCCTACAGCACGCTATCTTCAGGCGGCATGGGCGGAGGCGGAAAGAAATGGTAGTAAGATAGACGTGTTGGAATTATTTTCCAACGCGTTGCAACTGAAAATCCAACGTGTTGCAAATACAATTGCAAGGCGTTGGATTTTTCAATGCGACGTGTCGCTACTATTTATTCGACATTTCGTCACAGTTTCTTCGACATGTGCCAGAGGACGATGCCAGCTGCCACGCTGACGTTCAGGCTGTGCTTCGTGCCGTATTGAGGTATCTCGAGGCAGCCGTCGCAACTGTCCACAACCTGCTGCTGGACGCCTTTAACTTCGTTGCCCAGCACGATGGCGTACTTCCTGTCGGGCTCTGTCCGGAAGTCCTGAAGCATTGTGCTGCCCTCGCACTGCTCGATGGCAAGGACGGTGTAACCCTCCTTATGAAGCCAGGCAACAGCATCCTCCGTGCGCTCATAGTAGCGCCAGTCGACACTTTCCTCTGCTCCCAGAGCCGTCTTATGGATTTCGGGATGGGGCGGACGGGCTGTTATGCCGCACAGAAGGACACTTTCCACGCGGAAGGCATCGCTCGTGCGGAACACGCTGCCTACGTTGTAAAGACTCCTCACATGGTCCAACACGACCACCAAAGGCTGCTTGTCCGACGCCCTGTATTCAGTCACACTCATGCGACCCATCTCCGTTACTTTCAGCTTTCTCATGCCACAATGGTTCTTAAACTGTGGACAAAGTTAACATTTAATGTGGATAAGTGAGTGGATAAGTGCGGAGTTATTCACACTAAAAGCAGGAAAACGAACCTCGGCAACGCGTTATTCACATTAAGAAAAAGTTATAAATCTGCTTTCAACATAAAAAAAGCGAGTTATCAAAGCAGCATGTCCGGGAAAATTATTAACTTTGCATGTTATTCATAAATGTGGATAAAGTTCAGACATGGCATCGGGCAAAACATTCTGCCACAGGATGAAACACCTTCCTCAGCAGGGTTGATAACCTAAAGAAAAATGTTGATAGGCTGTTGATAACACATAGAGCGATGAAATGGAACAGAAAGTTATGAACTTATTAACGCCCCATCATCATAATAATAAAGTATAAAATAATAAAATATAAAAGAATAAATAATAATATAAAAATGGTTGACAACAAGTGGAAGGCTGCCGGTTTCGTCACGGAACCAGTGCCCGAGGGAACAGACATGAAGGCTGAGATACGCCGGATGTGCAGTGAGAAGAATGCAGTCATCATGGCGCATTACTACACGCAAGGTGAGATTCAGGACATTGCAGACTTCGTGGGCGACAGTCTTGCGCTGGCGCAGCAGGCGGCGAAAACGGATGCAGACATCATCGTCATGTGCGGCGTCCACTTCATGGGCGAGACGAACAAGATACTTTGCCCTGATAAGAAAGTCCTCGTTCCTGACCTCAACGCCACCTGCTCGCTGGCAGAAAGCTGTCCGCCAAAGGAGTTTGGAGCCTTCGTGAAAGCACATCCCGACCATACCGTCATCAGTTATGTGAACACGACTGCTGCCATCAAGGCTCTGACGGACGTGGTCGTGACGAGCGGCAACGCGCTGAAGATAGTGAACTCCCTGCCTAAGGATGAGAAGATTATCTTTGGCCCCGACCGAAACCTCGGCAATTACATCAACTCGATTACTGGAAGAAAGATGGTTCTATGGGATGGCGCTTGTCATGTCCACGAGAAGTTCAGCCTCGAGAGAATACTTGCATTGAAAGCTGAACACCCCCAGGCTAAGATACTCGTGCACCCGGAATGCAAAGGCCCTGTCGTCAAAGTGGCCGACAAGGTAGGCAGCACGGCTGCTCTCCTCAAGTTCAGTCAGGAAGATGAGGCAACAGAATTCATCGTGGCAACAGAAAGCGGCATCCTCCACAAAATGCAGCAAGCATGTCCGCAAAAGGTTTTCCTGCCCGCTCCTCCCGACGACAGCACCTGTGCCTGCAATGAGTGCAACTACATGAAGCTCATTACGATGGAGAAACTCTACAATTGCCTGAAGTACGAATGGCCGGAGATAAAGGTCAGCAAACAGGTCGCAGAAAAAGCCGTAAAGTGCATCAACCGCATGCTCGACCTTTCAGCACAATAAATTTTATAATTCTTAATTCTTAATTCTTAATTTTTAATTATAAGAGAGTGTCTTCCTTAATAACCGATCTGGCGTATATACTCGTAGTCGCCAGCGTTGTGACCATCATATTTAAACGCCTTAAGCAGCCTCTTGTGCTTGGTTACATCGTGGCAGGCTTCCTTGCTGGTCCGCACATGCCATACACTCCCTCGGTCAGCAGCATGGAGGGTATCGAGGAATGGAGCGACCTTGGAGTCATCTTTTTGATGTTTACCCTCGGCCTGGAATTCTCGTTCAAGAAGATACTGAAGATGGGAATGCAGCCCATCCTGACTGCCATCATGATTATGTGCTGCATGATAGGTGTGGGCGGAATGATAGCTTCGTTGTTCGGTTGGAGCAATATGGACAGGCTTTTCCTCGGCGGGATGCTGAGCATGAGCTCTACTACAATTATCTATAAGGCGTATGACGACCTTGGACTTCGCACGAAGCGTTTTGCCTCGGGAGTCATTTCGGTGCTCATTTTGGAAGATATTCTGGGCATACTTCTCATGGTGATGCTGAGCGCCTTGGCTGTCAGCCGAGAGTTTCAGGGCTTCGAACTCATCAAGAGCCTTATGCAATTAGGGTTCTTCCTGATGCTTTGGTTTCTGGTCGGAATATACTTGCTGCCTATTATCTTGCGTAAGGCGAAGAACTACATCAACAGTGAAACCTTGCTGGTTGTCTCGGTGGGATTGTGCTTCCTGCTGGCTGTGACAGCCAAGGAGGTGGGTTACAGTCCGGCTTTCGGTGCGTTTATGATGGGCAGCATCCTGGCCGAAACGCTCGAGGCAGAGAACATCGAGAAGAGTGTCAGCTCGCTTCGTGACCTCTTCGGGGCTGTTTTCTTTGTGTCGGTAGGCATGATGGTGGAGCCGTCTGTGCTGGTGGAGTACTGGTTGCCGATACTTGTATTGACGCTTGGCGTAGTGTTGGGGCAGATGTTCTTCGGCAGTCTGAGTTACTTTGCTACGAGTGGCAATGTGCAGACAGCCGTGAGGAGTGGCTTCTCGATGGTGCAGATAGGCGAGTTTGCATTCATCATTGCGGGCCTTGGACAAGAGTTGAGCGTGACCAGCCAGTTCCTTTATCCGGTCGTCGTGGCGGTAAGTATCATCACGACCTTCCTGACGCCTTATGCCATCAAGCTCTCTCCGAAGGCTGCCAATCGCATAGAGAGTTTATTGCCTGGCGAGATACAGTCGCTCGTCAATCGTGGTAAGTCGTTGTCCTTCAACCGCAAGAACGAGCGTGTAGCTACTTCTTCTTCTGCGTTTGCTTGGCGTAGGTTGCTGTCTGCCATACTCTTTCAGACGGCTGCCTATCTTACTATCAGCATCGCATTCCTGATGTTTGGCTATGCCACGATACTGCCTCTGTGCAAGCACATCATGGGTGAGCGGAACGGACTCCTCGTTTGCTGTGTCATCACGCTTCTGCTCCTTTCGCCTTGCATCCGCGCCATCGTCATGAAGAAAAACCATAGCCGGGAGGTAAAATACCTGATTTCATCGGGAAAAATGTCTGCATTCCTGGTCCGTCTTATCTTGCTGATGAAGGCCGTCCTGGGCTTTATATTGGTCTATGATGTAGTGATGTTCGTGTTGCCCCTCTGGTGGGTTTGGAACGTTCTCATCAGTGTGGCGGTCCTCGTATTGATAGTGATGAGCAGAATCGTCAAGTATACGAGCATCAGGATGGAGCGTACGTTCAAGCAGAACCTGCGTCTCAGGGAGCAACAGAACGTGTTGAGTTATGGCCGTCGGCTCAGGGGAAAGGACTTACAGATAGCTCGCGTCAGGATTCCTGCCTACTCGCGTTGGGGCGGCAAGACGCTTTCCCAGCTCCATTTCGGCAAGACCGACCGCGTCCACATTGCTGCCATCTTGCGCTCGGGGCATAGAATAAACATCCCTGGAGGCAGTCACCGCGTCTATCCCGGCGACGTCCTCGAGGTCGTGGCAGGCAGCGAAGCCATCGAATCTCTGAGAATGAGGAGCGAGCAGGAAGTGCTGCCTCAGAATGAGCGAAACAAGGAGAAGCACAAGCTCTCCATCATCTCCATACGGCTCAGCGAGAGTAGTCCGCTCATCGGAAAGACATTGCTGGAGGCAGACTTTCGCACGAGTTATCATTGCATGGTGATTGGAGTGGAGAACACAGAAGGTCATATCGACACCATTCCGGCAAAGCGTCAGTTCGTGCAGGACGACATTGTATGGGTCGTGGGCGAGGAAGCCGACCTCTCGATGCTGTCGATGGTGATTTGATTTTCTTTTATCATTACAAACATCACACGTCATGTTTGCCAACGCGACACGTCATGTTTGCCAACGCGACACGTCATGTTTGTCAACGCGACACGTCATGTTTGTCAACGCGACACGTCATGTTTGCCAACGCGACACGTCATGTTTTATAATTAGCTGTTTAGTGTGCTTCGAGCCAATTGGTGCCCCAGCCGCAGTCGGCGATGAGGGGGACGCTGAGACTTGCGGCGCCTTGCATCTCTTCTATCACTAAGGCTTGCAGCCTCTCCTTCTCCTCGGGCAGAACCGAGAAGTTGAGTTCGTCGTGGACCTGCAGTATCATCTTCGACTTCAAGCCCTCCTCCTTCATCCTTCGGCTGACGCGAATCATGGCTATCTTGATGATGTCGGCTGCCGAACCCTGGATTGGGGCGTTGATAGCATTCCTTTCTGCATAGCCGCGAACTACTGAGTTGTTCGAATTGATGTCGGGCAGCTGACAACGCCTGCGGAAGATGGTCTCCGTGAAGCCGCGTTCGCGAGCCATTTCGATGCTCTTGTCCATGTAAGCCTTTACGCCCGGATAGGTCTGGAAGTAGTCGTCAATGAGCTGTTTTGCCTCCGACCTGGATACACCCATCCTTTCAGCCAGACCGAAGGCACTGATGCCGTAGATGATACCAAAGTTGGCAGTCTTGGCCTTCCGGCGCTCGTCCGAGGTGACTTCCTCCAGGGGTTTCTTGAATATCTTAGCAGCCGTAGCCTGATGGATGTCGTTGCCCTGCAGGAAAGCCTCTATCAGGTTCTCGTCCCCGCTCAGATGAGCCATGATGCGCAGCTCGATTTGACTGTAATCGGCACTGAAGAAGAGCTGTCCCGGATACGGAATGAACGCCTTGCGCACCTCTTTTCCCTGTGCGTCGCGGACGGGGATGTTCTGCAGGTTGGGGTTCGACGAGGAGAGTCGCCCCGTGGCTGTAACGGTCTGGTTGAACGACGTATGGATGTGTCCCGTCTGTGGGTTGATGAGCCCCGGCAGGGCGTCTATGTAGGTGCCCAGCAGTTTCTTCAGTCCTCTGTACTCCAGAATCTTGCCGACAATCGGGTGTTTCCGCCTCAGGGCCTCGAGCACCTCCTCGTTCGTGACGTATTGTCCCTTCTTGGTCTTCTTGGCTTTCGAGTCGAGGCGGAGCGTCTCGAAGAGCACTTCGCCCACCTGCTTCGGGCTGGAGATATTGAAGCTCATGCCCGCCAGGCTGTGTATCTCCTGTTCCAAAGCCAGCATCTGCTCCGTGAAGAGGCGACTGGTCTCCTTAAGCCCCTCAGTGTCAATCATCACGCCAGCCTCTTCCATCTCCGCCAGCACCGGCATGAGTGGCATCTCGATGTCTGCAAAGAGGCTCCACAGACCCTCCTTCCGGAGCTCGTCCTCAAGGCTTTGTTTGAGCTCGCAGACATCTTTGCAGCCGTAGATGGACAGCAGATAGTCCGGATAATGGCGCATCTCGGGGTGCAGGATATAGTGCGCAATTTCCGTATCGAACATAGGAAGGTCGGTCAGCCCTTGTGCTTTGAGCGCCTGCCAGTTAGCCTTCAGGTTGTGGCCAATCACTGTGCCATCCTTCACGACAAACGGCTCGGCCTGGCTAGTTTTACTAGTTTCACTAGTTAGACTAGTGGGACTAGCCATGTCGAAGAGGTCGAGCTGCTGAGGCTGTTCAGTAGGTTTCTGTGGAGCAGGCGCTGTGTTGAAGAGGTCGAGCTGCGTGGAGCCGTCAGCATTTTTCTGTGGAGCAGGCTTCTTCTCCTCCTCCTTGGGTGCAGCAGAGAGGGAGCTTCTACGGAACTCGAGCCTGCCAAAGAGTTCCTGCAACTTGTCCCTATCAGGCTCTTTCAATGCGAGAAGGTCCATGTCGAGGCTGATTGGAACCTCCTGATTGATAGTGGCCAGCCACTTGCTCTGCTTGATTTTCTCGACGTTCTGCTCTACCTTTTCCTTCAGCGCACCCTTCAGCTTGTCCGTGGAAGCCAGCAAGTTTTCGATGCTTCCGAACTCTTCGATGAGCTTCTGAGCCGTCTTCTCGCCCACTCCCGGACAGCCGGGGATGTTGTCGACCGCATCTCCCATCAGTCCCAAAATGTCAATCACCTGCCGCGGCGACTGCAAGCCCCACTTCCTGTTCACTTCCTCTGGGCCCAAGATCTCTGCCTCGTTGTTCCTTCCCACTGGCGGCCGGTACTGCTTGACTCGCTCTGTGACGAGCTGACCGAAGTCCTTGTCGGGTGTCATCATAAAGGTGTCGATGCCCTTCAAGTCAGCTTGATGGGCCAACGTACCGATGACGTCGTCTGCCTCAAAACCAGGAACTTCGAGCACGGGGATGTGGTAAGCGGCCAGGATATCCTTGATGAAGGGCACGGCAAAACGGATGGCTTCGGGCGTCTCCTCGCGTTGGGCTTTATAGTCAGGGTAAGCCTCGTGCCGGAAAGTACCGCCGTGAGGGTCGAAGGCCACGCCCAGATGGGTAGGATGTTCCTTCGTGATAACCTCTTCCAGCGTGTTGACAAAGCCAAGGATGGCCGACGTGTTCTCCCCTTTCGAGTTGAAGCGAGGGTTCTTAATAAAGGCGTAATAAGCGCGATAAATCAGTGCGTAAGCATCCAGTAAATAGAGTTTCTGCATCTTTTTCTGTCCTTTTATGTGGTAAAAGTACGGAAAAAATATGAAAGAAGCACTTTTTTATGTAAATTTGCACGCTAAAGATGAGATAAATGGACGTACTTGACAAGATAAAGGCCCCTGTTTCGACGGAAATGGAACAATTTTGCGAAGCTTTCCGCACTACGCTTTATAGCGACAATCCGTTGCTTGAAAAAGCCGTCGACCACCTCCTCAAGGCTCCCGGCAAACAGCTCCGTCCGCTTCTGGTCCTGCTTTCGGCCAGGATGGTGGCTGAGGTGAACGACAAGGTCATCAAGGTGGCTTTGGCCATGGAGATGCTTCACACGGCTTCCCTCATACACGACGATGTGGTGGACGAAAGCGACCGTCGCCGCGGATTGCCCTCTTTGAATGCCTTTTTATCCAATCAAGCTGCCGTTCTTGCCGGTGATTATATACTGAGCAAGGCGCTTGAATGTGCTGCTGAGACCAAGGATGTTCGGGTGGTTCGATACATTGCCCAGCTCGGGCAATCCCTTGCCGATGGTGAACTCCTGCAGTTGAACAACAAGGATTCCGATGCTTTCTCGGAGGCTGCTTACTTCGACATCATCTCTCGCAAAACGGCGAGTCTGTTCTCGGTCTGTGCCCGTCTGGGTGCTTTAGCAGCAGGTGGCAGCGAGGCTGATGCAGAGCGTCTGGCACAGTTTGGCAAGCTCATCGGCATCTGCTTCCAGCTGCGCGACGATGTCTTCGACTATGGTACGGCCGAGGTGGGCAAGCCCGTCGGCAACGACATGCGGGAGGGAAAGCTCACCCTGCCAGCCATCTATGCCGTGGTACACAGCGACGACGCCAAGATTAGCGAGCTGGCTCTGAAGGTTCGGCATTGTGAAGCGACTGCCGAAGAGATTCAAAAGCTCATAGATTTCACTGTAAGCGAAGGCGGACTGGAGTATGCGGCGTGGCACATGAAAGACATGCAGGGCATGGCCGACGGCCTGATTGACGACACGCGTGACCCTGCCATCACCGAAGCCCTGCACCTCCTGGCCTCTTTCGTCGCAGAAAGAGTCTTTTAATATGACAGGTCGTTTTGCCCCTTCCCCTACCGGACGGATGCATCTGGGTAATGTCTTCTGTGCCCTTCTCTCGTGGCTTTCGGCCAAGAGCCAGGGCGGAGAGTGGCGGCTCCGCATCGAGGACATCGACCCTGGGCGGTCGCGTCGCGACTATGCCCTGCAATTGATGGACGACCTCCAGTGGCTCGGGCTGCCTTGGGACGGCGAGGTCGTGTGGCAGAGCCAGCGTTCGGACATCTACGAGCACTATCTCAAGCAGTTGGAAGACGCAGGTCTCACCTACCCTTGTTACTGTACGCGGGCCGACATCATGGCCACTCAGGCCCCTCACGAAACGGACGGCCGCATCGTTTATGCTGGCACCTGTCGCCCAAAGAACCTGCTTCCCGGCCTGGCAAGCCTTTCTAGCAGAACTAGTTCAACTAGTAAAACTAGTTCAACTAGTCTATCTAGCCAGACTAGAAATTCCCTTGCTGCCATCCGCCTCCTTGTGCCCGACGAGGATGTTTCCTTCGTCGATGGTCACTACGGCGAGCAATGTGTGAATCTCGCGAAGCATTGCGGCGACTACATCCTCAGGCGGCGCGACGGAGCGTGGGCTTATCAGTTGGCCGTCGTCATTGATGATGCTTTGATGGGCATCACGGAGATTGTGCGAGGTCGCGACCTTCTCCTGAGCACTCCCCAACAGTTGCATCTCTATCGAACCCTTGCTTCATTAAATCCTCCCCCTAAAGGGGGAGTCAGAGGGGGTCTTTGGGGTTGGGGGGTCTCCTACTTTCATCATCCGCTTTTAATAAATGAAGCCGGCCAGCGCCTCTGCAAACGCGACAAGTCGCTCGACCTTTCCGTGCTTCGCGGAAAAGGCAAAAATCCCGATGAAATCGTTGGTTTTTTAGCTTTCCTGGCAGGTCTGCTCCCCTCCCCTACTCCTTCTTCTCCCCAAGACCTCCTGCCGCTTTTCTCATGGCAGAAGGTCCCCAAAGAAGACATCACAGCAGTACTCTGAAAAGTTCACTAGAGAAGTTTGCGAACTTCACACGTGAACTTTCCCAACTTCACACATGAACTTTTTTAACTCGCAACGTTGTGTTTTATCCAAAGAAGATTGCTGCGACGGCGATGGCTGCTATGACGCCGCAGATGTCGGTCAACAATCCGGCCATGACGGCGTGGCGCGTCTTGCGGACACCTACGCTGCCGAAGTAAACGGCCAGTATGTAGAAGGTCGTATCGGTAGCTCCCTGGAAGATACACGACAGGCGGCCTATGAAGGAGTCTGCGCCATATTGCTGCATGGCATCGACCATCATGCCGCGGGCTCCGCTGCCGGACAGGGGCTTCATGATGGCTGTTGGAAGTGCCGCAACATAGTCAGCGTTGCCACCAAGCATTTCAACGAACTTGCCCAAACCGTCTATGATGAAGTCCATCGCTCCCGAAGCACGGAAGACACCGATGGCTACGAGGATTGCAACCAAGTAGGGGATGATGCGGATGGCAGTATCAAAGCCGCCTTTCGCACCTTCAACAAAGGCTTCATAGACGTTTATCTTCTTTCGTACACCTGCCCAAATGAAGGCCATTATGATGCTGAAAAGCAAGACGTTGGCTACTACGGTGCTCCACTTGTTCATGGTTTCTTGGTCTACCTGCGTGCCAATCCAGATCACGCCACTTACCACGAGGCAAAGGCCGAGCACGAACGCCATGATGGTTCGATTGAAGAGGTTGATGTGTTGGTACAGGCTTGTGATAATCATGCCTGCCAGCGTGGCAATGGCTGTCGCGATGAGGATGGGAATGAAGACGTCTGTGGGCTGTGCCGCACCAGCCACTGCGCGATAAGTCATCACGCCGACTGGAATCAAGGTCAAGCCGCTGGTGTTCAACACAAGGAACATAATCATCGCGTTCGTTGCGGTATCCTTCTGCTTGTTGAGTTCCTGCATGCCCTCCATCGCCTTGAGTCCCAGCGGAGTAGCAGCGTTATCGAGTCCCAGCATATTAGCACTGAAGTTCATGAAGATGTGTCCGAAGACAGGATGACCTGCGGGGATTTCGGGAAAGAGACGCACCATGAGGGGTGATAGCCAACGCGCTATGACGTTGACCAGGCCGCCCTTTTCGCCAACCTTCATGACGCCCATCCATAGGGACAGCACGCCTGTCAGGCCGATGGATATCTCGAAAGCGGTCTTCGCATTGTCGAACGTGCTGTTCATTATAGCGGGGAAGACGTCGGTGTTGCCTAAGAAAAGTTGTATTAATGCGATAAGGAACGCAATGGCAAAGAAGCCAATCCAGATGTAATTCAATACCACGTTATTTAATTTACTATTTTATGATTTATAATTTACTATTTATCATTCTCTCCAGAAGTACACCTCATCCAAAGAGGTCGCCCTGTATGTAACCGTCTTTTGTTGGGGAAATGTGCAGATGCCTGTAGGCGAGTTCGGTGACTTCGCGGCCTCTGGGCGTGCGTTTGATGAAGCCCTCTTTGATGAGGAACGGCTCGTAAACCTCTTCGACGGTGCCTGCGTCTTCTCCTATGGCTGTGGCTATCGTGTTGATTCCCACGGGGCCTCCCTGGAACTTGTTGATGATGGTGGTCAGGATCTTGTTGTCTATCTCGTCGAGACCGTAGCGATCTATGTTGAGGGCCTCAAGCGCGACGCGTGCTATATCGAGGTCGATGCGGCCATTTCCCTTGACTTGCGCGAAGTCGCGGACGCGTCGGAGCAGGGCGTTGGCGATACGAGGCGTGCCACGACTGCGGCTGGCAATCTCGTCGGCGGCTTCGAAGTCGATGGGCACGCCCAGGATGCTGGACGAACGCATCACGATCTTCTGCAAGGTGTCGGCATCGTAGTACTCCAGATGCATGTTGATGCCGAAGCGTGCTCGCAGGGGAGCTGTGAGCAGGCCGCTGCGTGTGGTGGCTCCCACCAAAGTGAACGGTGCCAAGTCTATCTGTATGCTGCGTGCCGAGGGGCCTTTGTCGATCATGATGTCGATACGATAGTCCTCCATGGCACTATAGAGATATTCCTCCACGATGGGCGAGAGGCGATGTATCTCGTCGATGAAGAGCACATCGTTCGGCTCGAGGGAGGTGAGGATGCCGGCCAGGTCGCCAGGTTTGTCAAGCACGGGGCCGCTGGTGAGCTTAAAGCCTACTCCGAGCTCGTTGGCTATGATGTTGGAGAGCGTGGTCTTGCCCAAGCCTGGAGGGCCATGCAGGAGTGTGTGGTCGAGGGGTTCTCCGCGATACTTCGCAGCCTCGACGAAGATACGCAGATTCTCGACGACTTTCTGTTGTCCGCTGAAGTCCTCGAAGCACAAAGGCCGCAGGGCGTTCTCGAAATCCTTTTCTTTCTGCCTGCCTTCTTGTCTTATGTCGAAATCTTCCACCTTATTTAATTCATAATTAGTAATTCATAATTCATCATAGTCCTTCGCTGTTTGCTGTGGCGAGGGCTTGGTCTTCGGCCCGGTGCATCAGTTGTCTTTCCTCGTCTGTCTTGTCGCGGAGGCCACAGAGGTGCAGCAGTCCGTGGATGATGATGCGCCTGAGTTCTTCGTCGAACGTGGCGCCATAGAGCTCGGCATTCGTCTTGACGGTGTCGAGACTGATGTAGATGTCGCCGCTCAGAGCGCCATCCTTGCTGTAGTCGAAGCCGATGTGGTCTGTGTAATAGTCGTGCCCGATGAAGCGCCGATTGATGTCGAGCATGGTTTCGTCGTCCACGAAGATGTAGTTGATGTCGCCAACGACCTTATTATATGTGGCGGCTGTGCTCTTGACCCACGCCGAGACCTCTGCCTCGGCGATGTCCGGCATCGCTACATTTATGGTGTTGTAGGTTATCATTCAGCCTGCAGCAGTTCGACCGCCTTTTTGACCACTTCGTCGTCGTCATAGATGAGGGCAAAGTACTCACTCATGTCCCACAGGTCTCGTGCGACGAGTCCTTTGACGATGCGTCGGATGTTGTCTGTTGTCTTCTGCCGTTCCTCGTCGTCCTTTGGTTTGATGTTCTGCTTTTCGCCTTCTGCAAATATCTCGTCGATGAGTTCCTGCGGCAGTTCAAACTCGGCTTTGAACTTCTCGAAGGTGGGATAAGCCTTCGCCAACTTCTTCCGATGCTTGTCCATATACTTGAGGTTGGCATTGATGATGATGCTTTTGGCAGACAGTTCGCGGTAGCATTTCGCATAGCGCGTTGTGTCGAGCGGTACGAAGTAGTCGGGCATGATGCCGCCTCCACCATAGACTGTGCGGCCTTTTCGCAGGGTCTGATAGCGCAGGGAATCGGGGAAGTGGATGCTGTCGGCGTTGGTCAGTTCGCCTTTGTTGTAGCGGTTGATGAAGTCTTTGGCGTAGTCGAGGTTCTTTCCTTTCTCGTAGGGTTTCTGTATGCAGCGGCCGGAGGGAGTGTAGTAGCGAGCAGTCGTGAGACGTATCATGCTGCCGTCGGGCATATTGAAGGGGCGTTGCACGAGTCCTTTGCCGAAGGAACGTCGTCCGACGACGATGCCGCGGTCCTGATCCTGGATGGCTCCGGAGAGTATCTCGGCAGCGGATGCGCTGTATTCATCAATGAGGACAGCCACCTTACCCTCTTGGAAGGCGCTGCCGCCAGTGCTTCGGAACTCCTGGTTCGGCACGCTGCGTCCCTTCGTGTAGACTATCATGTCGCCTTTCGGAAGGAACTCCGAGGCGATGTCCGCCGCTGCCTGGAGGAAGCCGCCCGAGTTTTGCTGAAGGTCTATGATGAGGTCCTTCATGCCTTCCTTGCGGAGTTTCTTTATGGCTTCCACCACCTCGTCGTGCGTCGTCTGCGCGAAGTTGTTGAATCGGATGAGTCCGATGGTGGGCGTCACCATGTATGCGGCATCGACGGAGTTGACGGGGATGCGGTCGCGCTTGACGTCGAAGTAGAGCGTGTCCCTGATGCCTCGGCGTACGATACCGAGGTGGGCGATGGTACCTTTCTTGCCGCGCAGCCGATGCATGATTTCCTCTCGGCTCATCTTCACACCGGCGATGGCTGTGTCTGCCACGCTGACGATGCGGTCGCCTGCCAGGATGCCGACGCGTTCGCTTGGGCCCTTCGGCACAGGCTGAATGACGAGCAGCGTGTCCTCCAACATGTTGAACTGCACGCCGATGCCCTCGAAGGAGCCTTCCAGCGGTTCGGTGAACTTCTTGGTGTCGGCTGCGTTGGTATAGGCCGAGTGGGGGTCGAGCTTGGAGAGTATGCCCTGGATGGCATCTTCCGTGAGCTTCTTCGAGTCCACACTGTCCACGTAGAAGTTGTTTATCATAACGCTGGCCATGACGAGCTTCTGCATGTTCTGCTCCATGTCGTTGGCTGCGTTGTTGTTCGCTGGCGAGTTGCCGAAGCGCCATTGTGCCGACAGGCTCATGCAAGTGAGCAACGTGACGACTGCTAAGGCGAATCTTTTCATAGTATAATATATTATATATATGTATAGGATGCTAAATGCGCTCGCAAAGTTACGAAAAAAAATGAAGAAAGAAGAATTTTTCACTTTTCACTTTTCTCTTTTCTCTTTTTTCCGTACCTTTGCGATGTCTTTGCCATGAAGCATGTAGTGCGGAAAGCGCGCAGAGCGGATGGGTGGGGATGCATCTTATAGAAAAAGCGTTTATCAGCGCTTTGTCCTTGGGCTACTCTAAGTCTCGCAAACTCAGGAACTATTGTCAAGGATAAAGCAACGGGTAGATGCACGTATGGTGTTGAAACAATCTTCAGCAGTCTTAGTGTTGAGGGTCAGGTCATACATCATAGCGTGGGCTCTGCGCGTTGCTCGTCAGACAATAGGGGCAATGCGAGACGCCCTGAGTAGCAAGGACGGGCAAGGCAAGATACAGTACCCACGCTTTTTTTGTAACATGCCCAGTCGAAAAAGCCGAGATTACCTGCCAGGGGTGCAGCAGGCAGAATAAAGCATCATGGTAAGCCAGACATCCCGAGTGCACATAGGTCACCTCATCGAGGAAGAACTGCGCCGACAGGAACGAACTGTCAGTTGGTTCGCCCGCAAGCTTTGCTGCGATCGTACCAATGTCTATAAAATCTTCCGCCGTTCCACAATCGACACAGAAATGCTTCTGCGCATCTCGCAGATACTGGGTCATGACTTCTTCCAGCACTACAGCCATTGCATATAAGCCATATCTGCCACAATAGTGTGGACTTTCAGGCAACATCCTCCTTCTCCTTTGTCACATATTTTTGCCTACCTTTGCAACTGCAAACACATTTGCCTGACCTCCGGGCACGAGAATAAAAAACAGTTTTCAGATGCTTAGCACCTCTCCTGAATATAAAACAGTTCGCATTTGTTCGTTGACAATCACGCATGGGTGCAACCTCCGTTGTGTCTATTGCTTCGAAAAATATAAGGACATCGGGCAGCGAATGATGTCCTTCGAAACAGCAAAGTCTATCCTCAGGAAAGAATTCGAACAGTTTGCAAATAGCGGACACACAGAGAACGAACGGTTTGCAGTCGAGTTCTTCGGTGGCGAACCATTGCTGAACTTCAAGCTTATCAGGGAGATATACGACTGGGTGAAGACGCTTGACCTGCCCTTCCCGATGATGTTCCAAATGACAACAAACGGAACATTGTTCACCCCCGAAGTGCTGGAATGGTTTACAAGCGTCAAGAACGACTTCCGGGTAGTGGTATCCATTGATGGAGACGACCTGATGCAAGCCACAAACCGCGGGTGCAGCACCACGAAGATACCCATGGAGTACATTGCCCGCAACTGGCCGAACTCCTATTTCAAGATGACAGTCTCCAACGACACTCTGAAAGACTATGCACATGGCATCATCGAACTCACCAGGCAGGGCTACCGCGTGCCAAGTTCCCTGGCCCAAGGAACAACATGGAGCCAGAAAGAAGCAGAAACCTACAAACAGGAACTCCTAAAAATAGGAACATTCTATCTCGAAAACCCACAATATAAAATAGAACAACCCTTCGACATCTCTTTTGAAAAACTGATGTACACATCGCCCATACCACCAAAGAACTGCGGCGTCGGAACAAACACGGAAATCTATGATACGGATGGACAGGTCTATCCCTGTCACCTATTCTTGCCCATCGTACACGGCTCAAACCTCAAGCATATAATAGAAGGAATAGACTTCCATGACGATGCCTCACTCATAGACGACCATTGCCTGAAGTGCCCCATCGTGAAGCTCTGCCGCACTTGCTATGGCTACAATCAGCTGGACAGAGGCTCGGTGGCGAAACGCGACCTGCGTAAGTGTAAGATGGTATTGGCGGAGCTACAAGTCGTGTCGAGTTTCCAAATTCAATACTATTTACAGAATCAAGACACACTGACAAAAGAAATGCGTGCCAAACTTGACGCAGCAATACGCGCCTATGAATTGGTCCATAGCGGAAATTTAAAATTTGAATAAAATGGGGATGGCCCCATGAACCAGAGTTAAAGAACATGTTTAATTACAAAAAAGTATCTTTATGAAAGAAACACTTAGTGCAAGGATTCTTCGCCAAGCCAAAGCTGCTACATTGGGAGAGTCTTTCGGTGGCACCCAGAAGCTTGAAGAGGTGCATTGTTCATGGTGCACCGAATGTCAAGGCATCGTAGGTGGCTAACCCTTGATGAATGCAGGAGGGAGGTAAATGCTCTCTCCTGCACAAATGAAAAGTCGGATAGAATAACAACAATAAAAAAAGGACAAAGTTATGATTAAGGATATCCTTATGCTTATGTTCCTGACATTGCTTCTTATGCTGTTTCCTTATTTCATTGGATTTTGGGAGCATTTCGGAAGTTACCCTAAACTAGTGAAGAACAGCAAGAAGCTGTTCTGGCCTATCGTTGCAGGCATTACAATCCTTCTCTTTCTCTTTATATTCCAGACAATCGCGTGGAGATCAGATGAAACATTTCTTGATGTCATACAGCTCACGCTAATTTCTTCTGCTGTTATTAGTGTGGAAATATATATTTTTTACCGTTTGGGACGTCGCGGAGCAAAAGAATATGAGCAGAAAGAGAAAGAAAAAGAGCTGGAAAAGGAACTGCATATAAACCCCGAGGCTGAATCGAAGTACTTCTCTTGGGAGAACATCGACGTGCCTGTCCAAGAATATACTATGGATATGGCCTTTGAACGCATCGTCCAAGACATCCTTCAGAGCACGATGATACTCAAGAACAACGAAGACATTGCCAGGCACAAAAAGCAAGTGGATTTGGTGGACAAGATCTTCCTCTCCGCACAGAAGAGCCTTGTTGATGGCGAGCCCAGACTCCTCAACGGAATGGGAGACGACACTATAAGAGTGTTGGCTATGATGGAGGGAACCCCCTTCTTCTTCTCTCTCCTCCCTGAACGCAAAGGGCCGGACGGAACCGTTCACCGCAGAGGCCAGATACAGGTGGGCGATAGCAAGTCATACAGCATCACCGTCATATACGAACTTGGACTACAGACAGACGACCCAGCGCAGTGGTGGAAGTACAAGGAACCGAAGCAATCCTTCGCCCTGACGACAAGAAAGAAACAAGAATGTAAAGAAGAATAATATAGATAATTTCAGTTTTGGGAATCATAGCGATGAGTAAAATAGGTAATTGTGCGAAGATAGCAAGGGGGCTTCTTCGGCTATCGCCTCAAGCGCAGGCGGAAGCCCCTTGTCCGACACTCAGAATGGCCCGGTTCAGCACCCCCTTTTTGCCCGAAATCCTAAGTTGCTCAGATAGAGACACTACGCCAAGGGGTTTGCAACTACGCGTACATGCAAACAACCCGGCATGCCATGTTGGTAGGAGAGGCATGCTGGATGGGCTGTTCCGGCACGCGGCATGGACGGGGAAGGCTGAGGCGTCATCCTGCTCCCGAGGGCCTTTGCCACTGATTAATAAATAATGGTAAAGTATTCCAGACTTACTCCAGAAACTTCAGTAACGATATAATATCATAAGCGTCCTGTAAAATTTTGATTACGTTCAATCTATCTACTGAGTATCAGTATCTTATGAGTAAAAATAAGGCGCGACGATTTGAATGGTCATCCATCTTGAGAATCAACCATTTGCAAATAAAAAGCATATATTTCAGGGCTTTTATAGCTCCCAAAATGGATAAAAAACATAATGCCAAATTTTAGCGGGACACTAGTG
>FLNY01003705.1_pt1 | contig 96675 bp, 83 predicted proteins | sample 1140381 | NCBI WGS metagenome assembly FLNY01 (sample SAMEA3878172, study PRJEB12797) | bioreactor metagenome | biome: Moose rumen | place: Sweden | collected 2011-10
CGGAAAAGGAGCCCCCAAAAGGCTCCTTTTCTGGTTTGAAGCTTGAAGCTTGAAGTTAACAGCTGCAGATCCCTATTCGCCAAATGATGAAAATCTTTTAATCTTTTAATCTTTTAATCTTTTAAACTTTTAAACTAAAATTCTTATCTTTGCATTGTGAAAGTACTCAAAATCATATCGTCATCTGTCATTATAATTGTATGTATGGCTCTTTTGAGCTGTAATGATGATCCCAATCTTCCAATGATTTTAATAAAAACAAATTCAACAATCAAATGGAATGATAGGACTAATTGTCTTGTTTGTTATATAAATGACTGTGATACAACGTGTTGGAAAGGAAATGTGAAATTTAGAGGTGGAATGTCATCGAAATATCCAAAACACTCTTATTCCTTGAAACTTGTTGATGACGAATCAATTTGTGACTTGCCTAAAAGCAAAAGTTGGATTTTGAATGCAAGTTATATTGACAAAACTTTCATGCGACACAAAATCTGTTACGATATCTTTAGAAATATGGGCGATTATAATGTCGCTCCTCAGTGCGCTTACTCCTTAGTTAGCGAAAATGGCAATCCGCAAGGTCTTTATGTGGTGATGCAACGTCTTAACAAACATCTTCTAAAAGTAGATGAAACAGATGATAAGGCATTGATATTCAAAGAGCCTAAAGTGTTTTTCGCCGATTCAGTTATGCCTGAGAAATCTTTTCCTAATGAGAATTTTAATGAGCAAACATATCCTGATTTTGAAAAATTCGGTGATAAATCTGCGATTCTTGATGAATTTCATAACTTTATCTTACATAGTTCTGATGAAGAATTTAAAACCAATATTGACGATTGGATTGATATGAGGAATGTTGCTGATTGGCATTTGTTGATACTTTTTACAAATAATAGTGACGGGGTTCGTAAAAATTTTTACCTTTATAAAATAAACACTGAGACACCGTTCCGAATTGCAATTTGGGATTGCGACCACAGTTTGGGCCGAGATGGGGATAATGAGCGTAATATGCTTGAAAGATTGACGGAAGATAATCGTAATATATTGTTTAACAGATTGTTAGGATATGATTGGTATCAAGTCATGTTGCGCAAAAGATGGATGGAATTACGCGACTCCGAAATAATTTCGTATAAGAAAATCGCAAAAATGATCCGGAAAAACGATAGAATTGTAAAACAAGGATTGCCGGAAAACCTTGCACTTTGGAGCTTCGATAGCCGATTTTATTACGATGACAACGATTATGAGCAGGAAAAATCTCTTATGTTAGAGTTTGTCTCGCTGAGTCTGGCAAAAATGGATGAAAGATTCTGTTATGGAAAACACTAATTCCAAAATTTGACGCCTGCAAGGTTAATGCAGATGCCATAACGTTGCGCGCTAAATGTTTTTCCGGAATACCTCTGAAAGTATGATGCCTGCTGCCACCGATGCGTTCAGCGACTCGGTGCGGCTGCCTTCGGCTCTCGGGATGTTTATCGGACAACTGATGAATGGCATCACATTGTCCCGAATGCCGTGCGATTCACTCCCGATGATTATAACTCCTTGATTGTCACTGATGTGAGTGTGATAAACGTTTTTTCCTTGCATCAGTGCGCCATAAACGGGGGCTTTAACATCTTTTAAGAACTTAACCACATCAGTCTCAACTATTTGCATCCTGAATATTGAACCCATCGTCGCCTGAATGACTTTAGATTGCCAAGGGTCGCAGGTATCTTCCGAAATGACAATTTTCTTGATTCCGAACCAGTCGGCGGTACGTATTATAGTGCCGAGATTGCCTGGGTCGTTGATGCCGTCGAGAAGCAAAACCGCTTGACTTTCAGTGTCCTTCGGCTCGATGATATATTTGGGTATAACAGCTGTGGCGAAAATGCCCGGCGGCGTCACGAAATTGCTGATTTGCTCCATCTGTTTGGGCGTAACCAACTCATAGTCAGCCACTTTCTTGGCTATGACAGGATATTTTTCCACCCATTGCTCGGTCACGAAAATGTTGTTGACTCTGAAATCTGATACAATAAGCTCTTCAACAAGCTTGTTGCCTTCAACGGCGAAAATGCCACGTTCTTTGCGGCCTTTCGACTGCCTTAACGATTGGATTTCTTTGATGTCGTTTTTTGTCATAATCCTTTTTTTAGCCGGTAGCTGTTATCCGTTAGCTGTTTAATGGCGGAATATTTTAAAAAAGCCGAAGAAATTGTGTTTCCCCGGCTTCGTTATCAAGTGTTTTGCTTGTCTTATTCAGCGAAAACCTCAAAGTTTATCTCAACAGCGACGTCTTTGTGGAGGCGCACTTTTGCCTTGTAGTTTCCGACTTCTTTGATAGTGTCGTCATCAATAAGGATGTGCTTGCGGTCGATTTCGATGCCTTTTGCCTCTTTGATGGCGTTAGCAATCTGCACGTTGTTGACTGAGCCGTAAATCTTGCCTGTTGAAGCGGCCTTTGCGGGGATGCGGAGTGAAAGACCTTCAAGCACCGTTGCGAGATCCTGAGCCTCTTTCTTTATTTTCTCCTGTTTGTAAGCCTGCTGGCGCATGTTTTCGGCCAAAACTTTACGTGCTGATGCCGTCGCGAGGATAGCCATTCCCTGCGGGATAAGGAAGTTACGCGCGTAACCTGGTTTGACATCGATGATGTCGTTCTTGTAACCCAAATTTTTAACGTCTTGTGTCAGAATGATTTCCATGTGTCTGTCCTCCTCTTATTATTTCAAACAATCAGCTAAGTACGGCATCAAAGCGAGGTGGCGGGCTCTCTTGATGGCCTGAGCGACCTTTCTCTGATATTTTGTCGATGTGCCTGTGATGCGGCGCGGTAAAATCTTACCCTGCTCGTTCACAAATCTCAACAAGAAATCGGCATCTTTGTAATCGATGTATTTGATGCGGTTCTTCTTGAAACGGCAATATTTCTTCTTTTTTGTATCGACTGCTATTGGAGTCAAATATTTGATGTCTGTGTTAGGTTGTGCCATATCATTCAAAATTTTAATGTTAAACAATTAGTTGGCCTGCTCAGCTGCCTCGGCTGCCTTGCGACGTTTTTTCTCGTTGTAAGCTACTGCGTGCTTGTCAAGTTTCACTGTCAGGAAACGGATGACGCGCTCGTCACGCTTCAGCTCTGTCTCCAAAGTCTCGATAACATTGCCTTCAGCTTTATATTCTATCAGCTGATAGAATCCCGAAGACTTCTTTTGAATAGGATAGGCGAGCTTGCGCATGCCCCAGAAATCCTTGAAAACGATCTCCGCTCCTTTGTTCGTGAGCAGATTTTCGAATTTTGCTACCGCTTCCTTCATCTGTTCTTCAGACAAAACGGGAGTTAAAATGAAAACGGTTTCGTACTGATTCATAATTTAATTTGTTGATTATTAAATAATTACGTTAAACAATAGTTTGTTTATTTTTTAGAGTGCAAAGATAGTGAATTTTTTAATAGGTACGACAAAAATTTACAAATTTTCCAACATTTCTTTGCAGATGAACTCCGCGGCGTGTCCGTCACCGAAGATATTCGGGAATTTGTGAGGCGGATTGTCCATGAAACCGCCGAATGATTCGATGATTTTGTCCTCGTCGGCATCGGTGATGACAGCGGCTCCGCATTCCACTATTTCTTTCCATTCTGTCTCGCCTCTCAAGATGAGGCAGGGCTTCTGAAAGAAAAACGCCTCCTTCTGCACTCCGCCAGAGTCAGTGACAATCATCTGCGCATGGCGTTCCAGCACTATCATGTCCAAAAACGACGCAGGTGGCAGAATCTTTATGTTTTTGTCGTTTGTAATCTTTCTGAAAAGGGCTTTCTCCAGATTGACGCCTATCAACTTGGATGTGCGCGGATGTAATGGAAGCACTATCGTTTTGCTTTCCGAAATCTTCAGCAATGCCTTGAAAATGGCGTTCAGACGCTCCGGTTTGTCAGTGTTGTTGTCGCGATGTATGGTGCATAACACATAATCAACGCCCCTAAGTCCTTCGTTGTCAAGGATTTTTGACTTTTCATCGGCTATGTTGGCAAAATATTTGCTGTTGTCGTACATCACGTCGCCGCAATGATAAATGCCGGGCTTGTCGATGGTGAACTTCTTCTTGTTGTCGGGCTTGAAGCCTTCGTTAATAAGGTTTTTGAATCCCGTCGCGGTGGGGGAGAAGAGCATTGTGGAGCAGTGGTCGCAGCATATCCTGTTGATTTCCTCGGGCATCGACTTGTTGAACGAGCGCAGTCCCGCCTCGACATGCACTATGGGGACATGGATTTTCGAGGCGGCCACGGCTCCTGCCAATGTGGAGTTGGTGTCGCCGTAAAGCACAATATAATCAGGGTTTTCCTGAAGAAGGACATCCTCTATGCCTTCAATCATCCTGGCTGTCTGCACGCCATGCGAGGCTGAGCCGACACCTAAGTTGTAATCTGGTTTCGGGATTCCGAGTTCATCGAAAAACACCTGCGACATATTGTCATCGTAGTGCTGCCCTGTGTGCACAATAACCTCCCGCACCTCTTTTTTGAAGTGTTCCCTGATGGCGCGACTCAACGCCGCCGCCTTGATTATCTGGGGTCTGGCCCCTATCACTGTTAAAATTTTCATATCAATCCTGAATCTGCAAAACTAAAATATTTATCGATACCAATGATAATATGATCCAAAATTTTTATTTCGAGTATCTTTCCGCAGTTGATGATGTTGCGGGTCAGCGTCTTGTCGGAATCGCTTGGATTCACGTTTCCGGAAGGGTGGTTATGGCACAGCACCACTGCGAGGGCGTTGTTTTCCAAGGCTATTTTGAATATTCGCTTGGGGTCGGCCATTGTCATGTTGAGGCCTCCGTCGCTGATTTTCACTATCTTGATGACCTTGTTGGTAGAACTGAGCAGCATCACCCAAAACTGTTCGTGCCTTATGTCCGACACCTTCATGTAAAAATACTCGAAAGCGTCTTTGCTGTTATTTACTGTCGGTTGTCGCACTGTTTCCGCGAAACGTCGTCTTCGTCCCAATTCCATCGCTGCCGCTATGCTTATCGCTTTCGCCTCGCCAATGCCGTTGTAACTCATTAACTCGTTGATACTCAATTGCGAAAGCTGTATAAGGTTGTCGTCAACGTCTTTTAAAATACGTCTCGACAGGTCCACAGCCGACTCTTTGCTGTTGCCTGAGCCTATCAGGATGGCTATAAGTTCCGCGTCGGAGAGGGTCTCTCGGCCTTTCTCGAGCATTTTCTCTCGCGGACGGTCTTCTGTCGCCCAGTTTTTTATCGACTGGTTGTTTTGTTTCATATTTTTTGGTCTTAAACAACAAAAGTTCTCCCCGTGAACAGGAAGAACTTCGTTGATATTTCTAATAAAATTATGCTAATTTAGCTGTGAAGCGGGCAAGTTTCGACTTTAAGTTGGCGGCTTTGTTGCGGTGGATGATGCCGCGTTTTGCCGTGCGGTCGATAGTCTTGTACATTTCTGAAAGCTTTGATTCAGCTTCGCTCTTGTCTGTTAAAGCTCTGAAGCTTCTAACGGCTGAACGCATCGCTCTAGCATAGAAGCGGTTGTGTAAACGTCTTTTTTCTGTCTGACGGATTCTCTTCAGTGAAGATTTGTGATTTGCCATTTTATTATCTAAATTTTATTTTTTTCCTTCGTTAATTTTCGGACTGCAAAAATACAACATTTTTTGATACGGAAAACATTTTTCTTAAAAATTTTTTCAAGACCGACTGAAAAGGTCATGTTCGTTGATTTACGTCGTTTCAGCTTGTGCCGCGTGAGACTGCGACAGCCGACATCTCAGAGTTGTCACCTTTATTAATAATGTCACTCAAAACCACATCTGCGAAGGTGTTTTTCTCTAATCCTTTGGCTTTCAACCGTATCGGGATATAGTTCTCGCCGTAGCCTCGGGCGGTGCCGTCGGTCATCACGCGCTCGATGAGCATTCTTTGCGGCTTGCCGAGCATCCGGTTGAAATATATCAGCTTGTTTTCGGCTGAAATCTGCCTTATGACGGCACTGCGCTCTGTCTTCACCGTCTCCGGAATCTGATTCGTCATGGCGGCGGCCTTCGTCCCCGTCCTGACGGAATATTTGAAGGTGTGTATGTGGCTGAATCCTATGCGTTTGCACATCGCCGCGCTTTCCGCGAAATCGGACTCCGTCTCGCCCGGGAAGCCCACAATAACGTCTGTCGTGATGTTGAAATCAGGCATCACCGCCCTGATTCTTCCGCACATCTCCTCAAATTGCGCTGCCGTGTAATGCCGATGCATGTCTTGCAACGTCTTCTCGGCTCCGCTCTGAAGGCAGATGTGCATGTGCGGGGCGAGCTTAGGGTTCTCAAACAGCCTCAAAAACCTGTCGCTGAAGTTGTCAGGCTCGATGGAGGAGATGCGTACCCTGAAATCGCCGTCAATTTTCAGGATGTTTTCTATAAGGTGTTCAAAATCAATGTCTTGATAATGGTATCGTCCCATGTTGACACCTGTCAGGACGACTTCTTTGAAGCCATGAGCCACCACATTTCTGATGTTGTCGTAAATCTCGTTGGCGGGACGGCTTGTGGCTCTGCCGCGCACATTCGGGATGATGCAGTAAGAACAGAAGTTGTTGCATCCGTCGTGTATTTTTATCAGACTCCTGGTGTGGAAGGTGCTATAAGCGGGTCGGTAGCTGAACAGATCCTTGTCAAAGCCTTCAGGGTCAACGGCTTCGCCTTTCATACGGCTGTCGATGATGCTGAAGAGCGCGTATTTCCTCTCGTTGTCGATGGCATAGTCGATGATGCCGCTGTCGAGCATCTCCTGTTTGCGATGGTTCACCATGCAGCCTACAGCAGCTATGACGGCTTCGGGATGCCCGCGTCTTATCTGGCTTATTGCCTGCCTGCATTTCTGGTCACTCTGGTTGGTGACGGTGCAGGTGTTCACGACGTAAACATCGGCGTTTTCATCGCTTCCCACCACGTCGTAACCCGCCTCTGTGAACTGCGACGCCAAGGCATCGGTCTCATAGAGGTTTACGCGGCAACCCAATGTCTTAAAAGCAATCTTCATATTTAGTTATTCAGTTAGCCAGTTAGTCAGTTAGTCAGTTGTTCAGTTAGTCAGTTAACTGAACAACTGACTAACTGAACAACTGATTAACTTTGTAAAAGTTCTCCTTCTATTGAAAGTGCTGTTGCACTTGTAACTTTAACTGTAACAATCTGTCCGATTAGGCTTTTGTCGCGCGATAGGAATCTGATGACGATTTTTCCTTCGGTGTGTCCTGTCAGGTAGCCGTTTTTGCGGTCGCAGCCTGTCACAAGTACTTTTAGCGTCTTGCCTATAAGTCCTTGATTATAAACGAGAGAGTGTTTCATCAGCTCTTCTGTCAGGATGTGATAACGCTCACGTTTCTTGGCTTTCGGCACGTCGTCGGCCCACGATGATGCGACGGCTCCGGGACGCACGCTGTATTGCGCTATGTATGCCATGTTGTATTTGAACTCCTCCATCGCTTTACGCGAATTTTCAAACTCTTCCTCTGTCTCGCCGGTGAATCCCACAATAATGTCGGTGAAAATCGTCGCTTCAGGCAGCAACCGTCTGATTGTGTGTATGATATGACGATAATCATCAAGGGTGTGCTTGCGGTTCATGCGCCGCAGCATATTGTCGTCGCCCGACTGTATCGGGAGGTGTATCTGTTTGCCGAGGCAGCGGTATTGCGCTATGACTTCAATCACCTCGTCGTTCATGTCGCGCGGGTGAGGGGAGGTGAAGTAAACCCAGAACTCCTTGCCGCTCGCGTCGCCGTATTCGCCGATTCTTCTTAGCAGTTCCGCGAAATTTATCTCTTCGCCTTTTTTGTCTAAACCGTAGGAATTGACGTTCTGTCCGAGCAAAGTTATTGATTTATAGCCTTTCTCGACAAGTTCCTTCAGTTCGTTGATGATGTCGTCTGATTTCCTTGAGACCTCGCGTCCGCGGGTGTATGGCACGGCGCAATATGTGCAGAATTTGTTGCATCCGTTCTGAATAGGTATAAACGCCTCAAAATCAGATAGATGGTCGGGCTCTATGACCCAGAAACGCTCCATGTTCGCCGATGGGTTGACTACCTTGTTTATATACGGAGCACCTTGATGGGTCTTCGGTAGAGATGTGATCAGCTGCATCTCTGCATTGTTGCCATCAATGGAATTGTCATTTTTCATTGGGATGAACACCCCGTATTGCCTTATCATATCCGGCAGATCGGGCAGTTCGTTCATGGAGAAGACGAGGTCGAACAGCTTCACGAAACGCTCGCGGTCGGCGGGTAGTATGCAGCCCGACACGAAGGTGATGCAGTTGTGTGTCTGCTTCATCTCGTTCCATTTCAGGATGCGGGAATACACCTTGTCGATGCCTTTTTGTCGCACCGAACACGCTATCACGCCTAAAATGTTGGCCTCCTCTTCCTTGTCGGTCTCGGTGAAACCCATGCCGTGCAGCATGGTACGCACCCTTTCCGTGTCGCTGCGGTTCATCTGACAGCCCAATGGCAGCAAAAAATACTTCATCTCTTTAAATTTGGCTGCAAAATTACAAAATTTTTAGGAAAATCCATTAATTCTGTTGAAAGAAATACCCTTGAGGGGAATAATCATAAGATTCAGTAAATCAGCGAAATAATATCTTTAGCGACCTCGTTGTCGCCGGCATCGGGTGTTTTTTTGATGCTCGCGCCTGTCAGGATGCGCTCTGTCTCCTCGATGAGCGCAGGCTCTAATCCGTCGGTGGCTATCGAAACGCTCTCGATGATGCCTCTCTCTTCGTTGATTTGCATGTCAAGCTCCACCAAACCCCATGCGAATTGCGCGCTTTTCTTGGCGTGGAAGTTACGCCATTTCCCGAAAAGATAGTCGTCGGAAGCGAATAAGTCTCTGGTTTTCAACACTTTATCTGTCAACAAATCGTCAAATCCGATGATTTGCGCTTTTGTCTGATAAACTTCTTCAAAAGCCTTTGCGAGATAAGGCATTATGCTGTCGGATGTTATGTCGGCCACTTCCGAGAGGTTGATGATGCGGCTTGCCACCGATTTCACCCCGTGTTTTTGCAGTTTGGCGGGATTCACTTTCAGATATTTAGCCAAATTCTCGCCATCGGTCTTGATGAGGATGGTGCCGTGGTGCAGACGTCTGTCTTTGTAGATTCCGAAGGCGTTTCCCGAGAATTTGCGTCCCTCGAACAGGATGTCGTTTCTGCCCGACACCTCTGTCTCCAAGCCTATACGCTGAAGCGCGGTTTGTATGACTTTCATCTGTTTGCCGACGTCGTAATGCTGTTTGTGCGCTACAAACGAGAAGTTCAGATTTCCCAAGTCGTGATACACCGCGCCGCCGCCTGTGCGTCGTCTCGCGGCGTGACCGCCTTCGGCGAGAAGCAACTCGACATTGCATTCCGTGAAGGGATTTTGGTTGTATCCATAAACCACCGTCTGTCGGTTTTTCCAGAGGAACATGGTCACGGTGTCGGGTTCGCCTTCATCCAAAAGCGAGCTTTCCACCGCCAAGTTGAGGTGCGGATTGTATTGATTGCCAATGACTAATTGGATTTTTTGTTTCATTGTCAGAACAAAGTATAGCCAAAGCTAATCTGGACGCTGAAGTTTTTGTTCCTTCCGATGTCTTTCACCACGTCGAGGAAACCGAGATAGGCTCTCAGGCTCACTAAGAAATTTTCGTTTGGGATGATGTTTTTGGTAAAAACGCCGAAAATAACGCCCATATCGAAGTTGTTGTAGTCGTCTCTGCCGAAATTGGTGTCAGATTCCCAGCTGCCGTTGCCGATTTTTGTCTTCTTGCGGCCGCTCAGACAATATTTGAAATTTATGCCGCCCTCGAGTCCGAGGATGTCGGTGAAATAATATTGGTAAAGGACAGGGATGTTCAGATAATGAAAGCCGAAACGGCTGTATTCTTTCATTTCGTCGCGGCCCTCGGTGATCCATCGCTCCGATTGTTGACCGCCCATAGCGTAGCCTAAATCAGCGATGACGCTGGTGTTTTCGGTGATGTTGTAGATGCCGCAAACCGCAAATGCCATGCCGAGACGGAGACCGTTGTTCTCGTAACCGTTGAGTGTCGCCATCCCAAAGCCGCCGCGCAAACCGATATTGAACCGCTCTCTTTCCTGAGCCTGAAGGCCTGACAACGCCAAACAGAGCAAAAGCGTCAGCAGAACGGCTTTGCCTTTCATTGTTTTCTTGATGACAGAGTAATGTGCCTTCATTTTATCATGTTTAAAAACACAAAAAGCCAGAAGCATGGGCACACCAAACCTGTGTCCCACATTTTCTGACCTCGTTTTCATTTTTTAACGCCATAGCTATCAGCTTTCAGCCACTATCCGTCGTCCGACTATCCATCAACTGTCAGTTTGCCGCTAACGTCTGATATATAACGTCTTACGTATAATGACCTGCGTCTTTAAAGTAGTCTCTCCGGGATTTGAACCCGAGTTACCAGGATGAAAACCTGACGTCCTGACCAGACTAGACGAAGAGACCTTTTGAGACCTTAGTCTTTAGTCTTTAGACTTTAGACCTTAGACTTTAGACTTTAGTCAAATAACCTAATGGTTATAAAGTAGTCTCTCCGGGATTTGAACCCGAGTTACCAGGATGAAAACCTGACGTCCTGACCAGACTAGACGAAGAGACCTTTTTTAGACCTTAGTCTTTAGACTTTAGACCTTAGTCTTATAAAAGCGTTGCAAAGATACAACATTTTTCGTTACGCAAATGAAATTTTTTCAAATTTTGAAAAAAAGAGCTAATATGTTAGGAATCAATTGCTTGATTTTTGATGGCGGTGAGTTATTCGAAAGTGAACGACAGCTGGAATATCCTATTATGCAGCGATTCTATGCTTGAATCGTATAGAATACCTTGTTTGTCAAGGACATTGAGCAGGCCGAAGCCCATCTTCACTTCTATTCCGAACTTGAAATATGAGTTGTAGAAATCGAATCCGGCACCTATCTCCAAGGCGATGTCGCTTTTTCTTACCTTGATGTTGTCAATCACCGTTTCCTGCTGGCCTTGTGCGTTTGTCACGTCGATTTTGGCTTTCTTCTGTGAGGCGAGGTCGATTTTGAAATTTCCGCCAGCGATGACGTAGGCCGCTATGTTGTTGAGTCTCTTCGACTTATATTTCACCTGTAATGGGAACTCCACGAAAGTTGACAGCAGCGATTTCTCCTGTGTGAAATCGGAGCTTGTGACTGAAGACCCATCCGGCATGTACTTATAGATATGATATTCGATGGTGCGTGTGCCGAAGTTGAGCGACGGAATAAGCCTGAGGTCGAAATATCTGCCTAACCGCAGGTTTCCAACGACGCCGACGGTGAATCCGGGCTGGTGGAAGGCATCGATGCCGCGCACGTAATAAGTGGCGTGCTCGTTGTAATTGATGTCGGCGGTATTGGGATATTCCGACGGCTGGTGGGGCAACATCGGGTAATTGTCGATATAATTGATGCCATACGACATCTCGTTTAACGCAAGGATAAATCCGAAATGATAATGCTCGTTGTCGTAGTCTTTCAGGTTCAACGGCTTGTTTTGTGCCGTTACTTGCGACATGAAAGCCATAAAAACTCCAACAACGAGAAGAATTTTCCTGTGTGTAAAAATTAATCTCATAGATGTGATAACGCGAGAAAGCTCTTCTTATTGTATTTTTTCTGTTTCTTTAAGAAGTCTTTCTTTATTGATTGGCACTGCGCCTATTTCTTCGCATACGAGGCCGCCTGCCAAGTTGGATATAGCGGCGATGTGATATGCGTCGATGCCGCCGACGAGACAAAGCATTGCCACGCCGAGGACGGTGTCGCCCGCGCCGGAGACGTCGATGATTTTGCGCAGATGAGCCGGGATGTGGTGATGTGTCCTCTTCCCGTTGAGCGTCTCTTGGATGAGCACGCCGCGCTCCGACAAAGTGTTCATTACCATACGGCATTGTAGCTTGTCTTGCAAAGCGTTGACACCCAGTAAGATACCGTCGATGGTGTCGGTCGGGAAATCGAGATTGATGCCTTCTCTCAGCTCTTTTAGATTAGGTTTGAAGAGGGTGCAGTGCTCATAGGCAAGGAAGTTGTTTTTCTTGGGATCGACGCCCACGGGTATGTTTTTCTCGTTTGCCACGCTGATGGTGTGGCGGATGAGCTGCTCGGTGAGCACACCTTTATTATAATCCTGCAAAATGATGCCGTCGATGCGTTCGTGATGGAGTATGGTGTCGATTTTTTCGCGCAGAGCGATGAATTCTTGTTCTGTGAGGTTGAACGTGTCCTCGTCATCAACACGAAGCATCTGGGCGTTGTTGCCTATGATGCGGTATTTCGTGGTGGTGCGGCGTTCTTTGCTTTTCACCATGCCGTTGCCCGGCATCTGGTGTTCTTCCAACAAATCAAAGAAATTGTACGACTTCAAGTCATCGCCTATGATAGAACACAGCACCGGCTCGGCGCCGAGTGCCTTGATGTTTTGCGCCACGTTGGCAGCTCCTCCGAGACGCGCGAAGCGGTTGCCTACCGTCACTATGGGGACGGGTGCCTCAGGCGAGATGCGCTCGACCTTGCCGTTGAGGTAAAGGTCGAGCATCACATCACCTATTATCAATATGCGCTTGTCGTTGAACGACTCAAAAAGTCTCTTGATTTCTTCTTTTTGCATTGCGTTGTTATTTTAGTTTCGCGAAAGCTTCTTTCAGACGGCGTGCCGCCTCGCGGAGTTTGTCGTCGGAAGTGGCGTAAGACAGACGGATGCAGTTGTCGTTGCCGAAGGCGCCGCCGGCCACACAAGCCACATGGGCGTTGTAAAGCAAATACATGCACAAGTCGTCGCTGTTCTTGATGACTGTCGCGCCGTCGCTCTTGCCATAGTATGCGCTGACGTCGGGGAACATATAGAACGCGCCGGCCGGCAGGCTTAACTTGATGCCCGGAATCTCCATGAGGAGCTTGTAGAACATGTCGCGGCGTGTCCTGAAGGCCTTGCACATATTCTGCACTTCCTCGGAGTTCTCAGGTGAGAGCTGCATCGCTGCCACTGACGCGGCCTGCGAGATGGTGCAGATGCCGGAGGTGTATTGTCCCTGAATCTTGTTGCAGGCGTTGACGATGGCAATCGGAGCGGCGATGTAACCGATTCTCCATCCGGTCATGGCGTAACCCTTGGCGACGCCGTTCACTATGACGAGACGGTCTTTCAGTTCCGTGAACTGTCCCATCGACTCGTGTTTGTGCTCATATTGGATGAACTCGTAAATCTCGTCGGAGATGATGATGATGTCGGGATGTTTCTTGAACACTTCCACCAATGAGGCGAGTTCTTCCTTTGTATATACCGAGCCGCTCGGGTTGCATGGCGTGCTGAAAATGAATGCTTTGGTCTTCGGCGTGATGGCCTGTTCCAGCTGCTCTGCCGTGATTTTGAAGTGCTGCTCGGGGGTGGTGTATATAAACACAGGCGTGCCGTCGGCGAGCTTCACCATTTCGGGATATGACACCCAGAACGGCGCCGGGATAATGACCTCGTCGCCCTTGTCGAGTATGGCGAAGAAAGTGGTGGTGATGGCTTGCTTGGCACCGTTAGACACTATGATGTCGGTGTCCTTGTAATCCAGACCGTTGTCACGACGAAGCTTCTCGGCGATGGCTTTACGCAACGCCGGCGTACCAGGCACCGGAGGATAATGCGTGTCGTTGTTGTTGATGGCGTCGATGCCGGCCTGCTTGGCACTGACAGGAGTGTTGAAATCCGGCTCACCAATGCTTAACGAGATGATGTCAATACCTTGAGCCTTGAGCTCGCGGCTCTTCTGCGTCATTTTCAATGTGGCTGATTCAGCCATGTTTATGACTCTTTGCGATAATGTACCCATATACGTGTTTTTTAAAATTTATCACATTTTGAGACTGCAAAGTTAAGGATTTTTATGATAAGTAAACTTTTGTTTTAAAATTTTGTTTGAAATTGAAAAAAATCACTATATTTGCAAATCAAAAATTTTTGTGATGGGCAATGTTTTAAGTGTAGGTACATGGATATTGATAATCGTCGGCATAGTGCTGTTCGGCGGTATATTTTTGTTCGGCAGGAAAAAGACGGGCAAAAAAGACTCTGAAGTGTCGGAATCTGTTGCTGTTCTTAAGATTAAGGCTTGTGAGAGACTCGTGCTTTATCTTGAGCGCATCCGGTTTTCAGTGTTGGTGAAAAGGGTTTTTATGCCTGGGATGTCGGGCAGTGACCTGCAGTTTTCGCTCATCCAGAATATCCAGGACGAGTTTGAGCATAATCTCGCGCAGCGTCTTTACGTGAGCGAGGAGGTGTGGATGTTGGTGGTGATGACGAAAGACGAGGCTTTGAAAAGCATCAACGAGGCTTTCGCCGCCAACCCGGGTGCCGATGCCGCAACTATGGCTCAGACGATAGCAGCGATGCCTAACACTATGATAGACAAGGTAGTTATTGCCATAAAAAAAGATTTTTATACCATTTGAAATATGAAAGTTGAGTTTACAGCTGCTCAGATAGCGGCACTTTTAGGGGGGACAGTGGAAGGTGACCCCGAAGCAAAGGTGTGGAACGTGGCTCGTATAGAGGACGGCGCACCGGGAATGCTTAGTTTTTTGTCGAATCCGAAATATTATCATTATCTTTATAACACATTGTCGTCAATAGTGTTGGTGAATGCTGATTTTGAGGCTGCGGAGCCTGTTAAGACCACCATGATTAGGGTGCCCAACGCCTATGAGTCCTTCGCCCAGCTGCTTGCTATATATCAGGAATACACCGGCAACAAAGTCGGGATTTCAGAGAAGGCGAGCATAGCGTCGGATGCTCGGTACGGGGAAAACTGTTATATCGGCGAGTTTGCCTATATAGGCGAGAGGGTCAAGATAGGTGACAACGTGAAGATTTATCCGCAGTGCTATGTCGGCGACGATGTGGTTATTGGCGACAACACCGTGCTTTACGCCGGCGTCAAGCTTTATGCCATGACACATATCGGCAAGGAATGTATCATTCATGCGGGCGCAGTGCTCGGTGCCGACGGATTCGGTTTCGTGCCGCAACCTGACGGGACGTACAAGAAAATTCCGCAAATCGGTAATGTGTTGATTGGCAATCAGGTGGAGATTGGGGCCAACACCACCATCGACCGCTCGACTATGGAATCGACTAAGATTCACGACGGCGTGAAGCTCGACAATCTTATCCAAATAGCGCATAATGTGGAAGTGGGCGAGAATACTGCAATGGCAGCACAGTCAGGAATAGCAGGCTCGGCTCATGTGGGGAAAAACTGCGTGATAGCAGGCCAAGTCGGTATCTCCGGACATCTCACAATAGCCGACAGAACCATCATAGGACCACAGTCAGGTCTGACAAAAGGAGTGAGAGAGGCGGGAAAATCAATCATGGGTTCGCCGGCATACGATTATCCGAAATATATGAAAGACATTGTCAGACAACGCAGTATCGACAAATTGGAGGACAGAATAATCGAACTTGAGAAAAAACTTGCAGAATTATTGTCGAAGTAACAGATTATTTCGTATCTTTGCGCCATATTTTCGAGATTGAAACGAAATGGCAGAAAAACAACATACTATAAAAAAGAGTGTCAGCATTAGCGGAACAGGTCTGCATACCGGTCAAAGTGGTACGCTGACATTCCATCCTGCGGAGATTAATCACGGCATCAAATTCAGAAGAGTTGACCTTTTTGGCAAACCGATAGTGGAAGCGTTGGTAAAGAATGTGGTTGACACTTCACGAGGCACCACTATAGCTCAAAACGGCGTGAAAGTCTATACCGTGGAGCATATAATGGCGGCATTGAGAGCGTCGAACATCGACAATGTGCTTATCGACTTGAACTGCGAGGAGCCTCCAATCCTTGACGGAAGCTCAAAAATAATGTTTGAGGCTCTGAAGGAAGCAGGTTCAGTGGAACAGGATGCCGAACGTAAATATTTGAAAATAAACAAGAAGATAGTTTATACGCACCCTAAGGTGGGTTGTGAGCTCGTCGTTGAACCGGCCGACAAATTCAGCATCGACGTGAAAGTCGATTACAAATCGGGAGTTCTCAACGTGCAAGAGGCGCATCTTACCGACATCAGCGAGTTTGAGACAGAATTTGCCATGTGCCGTACATTCGTGTTCTTCCAGGAGCTCGAGATGCTGCTCGCACATAACCTTATCAGGGGCGGTGACTTGTCGAATGCCATCGTGTTTATTGAGAAACAGGTGTCGGAGGAGGATTTGAAACGTGTGGCAAAGCTCTTCCACAAAGAGTCGGTGGCGGTGCATGAGGGGGGTATCCTCAACAATGTGACGCTGTATTTCGACAACGAGCCGGCACGTCATAAGCTGCTCGACCTCATCGGCGACCTCACACTGCTCGGGATGCCTATCATCGGCAAGGTGACGGCATACAAACCTGGACACTTCGCGAATACCGAGTTCGTGAAGCAGATAGTGAAGAAAATGGGACTTTAATTCAAGTTGTTGTAAATATCATCTAAGAGTTTTCCGACGGCTTCGTTGGAAAACTTTTTTATTATGCTGTCTCTCAATGTGTTGGTGTCGTAGTTTTGATATGTCCGCGACATCGTCTGCATGGCGTCGGCGAGTTTCACGGTGTCATGTGGAGAAACAAGTATTCCGTTGCTTTCGTTAACGACCTCCGCGATTCCGCCGACATTGGTGGAAACTATGGGCAAGCCGCATGACAAGGCTTCGAGTATCACCACAGGCATGTTCTCGTAATTGCTTGATACCACGAGGAAATCGCCCTTGGCAATACGCGTGGCGAGGTTTTTGCCTTCAAGAAGTCCGCTGAAGGTGACATGATCGTCGAGTTGTAGCTGGTGAGAGAGTCGTTTCATAGCCTCGAAATCCATGCCGTCGCCTATCAATGTGGCGTGAAAAACGGTTTCACAGTCGCGCATAATCTGTAAAGAATGCAGCAACCCCGTGATGTTTTTCGACTTGTCCTCGAAACAGCTCACGTGTATTATCTCGGTTGCATTGTTACTGTGTTCAAAAGGGACGAAGAGGTTGGTATCAACAACATTGGGTAACACTACATATCTTTTATTGTTCAGTCCGTGGCTTAGCATCGCCTTGGCAAGGTTGTCAGTCACTGTTGTCACTGCAACAGCGTGTTTTACAACGAGTTTTGTCAGTTTTTTTCTGAAAAAGCCGCTGAAGTCGTTGCCGGAAAGGTAACGCGACCAATGCTCTGTAATAATATAAGGTGTGCCGCGGACTATTTTATGCCAAAATGCTATCAATCCCAAGCGAGTGAGAACATGGACGTGGATGATGTCGGGCTTAGGCAGTATCTCAAGAGCTTTTTTGTTGGCCTTAAAATAACGTAATAAATTGATAATCTTCGATTTGGATTTTTTGAAATAGACCCATATAGTCCTGACGTTATTGATTGTTTTATCGACAATCTCATTGTTATCATCAGGATGAGCATAGATTACGCTGATGTCGTTGTAAAGCGCGGCTGCCTCGGCGTGACGTTGCACAAACAGACCGAGCATTGGGTCGTGGCGATGGGGATACCATCGAGCCAGAAAGACGATATGTTTTCGATTGCTTGTCACGATTAGCGCATGTCGATGATTTCCGCGTTAGGGTAGTCGGACTCCTTGAAAGTGAAGAAATCAGTAGGCAGTTTCTGATTCGTGACGAATTTTGTTATCTCGTAAACAAACTCGTTCTTGTTCTTGTCAAAGACGTGTATATCTTTGATTTCCAAGGAATTGTTGTCTAAAGATACGATTAGTCTCTCGATGTTTTCGTCGTTGAGCAGGGGCTTTGCCTCGATTTGTCGGGTGATGCCTTTTGTCTCGTCAAGGAATGTAGCTGTTATGTTATCATAATACGAATTGATGGTTGACAGCGGGTTTCCGTTATCTTCTTCATCCACGTCGCTTATCATAACCTCTTCAGCGTCAGCGTTATACGTCCATGTCGTTTTGCCATCGCAGATGATGTCCTGTCCCATGATATGCAGTCGGAACGCATTGCCTTGCAGAAAGCCTTCGCCTTCCATGGTCTCGTAGATTCCGGCCTCGGTGTTTATCATGCTGTAATTGAAGGCTATTTCGATGTTGTCGTAAGATTTCAGCTTATCGATGGCGGCTTTGAAAAGTGTTTCGGCATCTTGCGCCTTGAGGTTAGCAGCTAACGCTAACACGCTGAGTATCAATAAAAAGAGTCTTTTCATATCGTTTATATTATCTCATTGTTTTTAATATTGTCATCCAAGTCGAGGTCTTTGAGGAACTGTTCGAGGGCGAATTCTGTCGCCACTTTCACTTCACGTTGTTTGCTTCCCGCGAATGGGCCCACGATGCCTGCTTTCTCGAGTTGGTCGATGATACGTCCGGCGCGGTTGTAGCCGAGTTTCAGTTTGCGTTGCAGCATTGATGTTGAGCCTTGTTGTGTCTGCACCACGATACGTGCGGCGTCTTCAAACAGCGGGTCGCGTTCGTCGGATTCGATTGTGTCTTTTGCGCCGCCATCTTCTTGTTCGTCGGGGCAGTCGGGTAGGAGGTAGGCATCGTCGTAGCCACGTTGGGAGCCGATATATTCGCATATAGCCTCCACTTCCGGCGTGTCGATGAACGGGCATTGAAGGCGCACGAGGTCTTGGCCTGTTGACATAAGCATATCGCCGCGTCCGACGAGCTGTTCGGCGCCGTTGCTGTCCAAGATGGTGGCGGAGTCAACACGTGAGATGACGCGGAACGCTATACGTGCCGGGAAGTTGGCTTTGATGGTGCCGGTTATGATTTTCACCGACGGGCGTTGTGTCGCGATGATAAGATGTATGCCTATGGCGCGGGCGAGCTGTGCCAAACGCGCTATCGGTCCCTCCACCTCACGTCCGGCCGTCATGATGAGGTCGGCGAACTCATCGACGACGAGTACTATATATGGCATGAAATGATGCCCGTCGTTGGGGTTGAGCCTGCGGTTGATGAATTTCTCGTTGTATTCCTTGATGTTACGCACTCCGGCATCTTTCATCAGCTCGTAACGGTTGTCCATTTCGATGCAGAGAGAGTTGAGTGTTCGCACCACTTTTCTCACGTCAGTGATGATGGCGTCTTCGGCATCAGGGAGTTTAGCGAGATAGTGACGTTCTATTTTTCTGTAAAGGCTCAGCTCCACTTTCTTCGGGTCAACGAGGATGAATTTCAGTTCGGCAGGGTGTTTGCTATACAGCAGTGACGCTATTATGGCATTGAGTCCCACCGACTTACCTTGTCCCGTTGCGCCAGCCATCAAGATATGAGGCATCTTGGTGAGGTCGGCGACGTAGCTCTCGTTGGAGATGGTCTTTCCGATGCCGAACGGGAGGGCATAACCGCTTTTTTGGAACTTCTCCGAGCCGATGATGGTGCGCATGGAGACAGTCTGCGGCTTTTTGTTTGGCACCTCGATACCTACTGTGCCTTTGCCCGGAATAGGGGCTATGATACGAATGCCCAAGGCCGCCAAGCTGAGTGCTATGTCGTCTTGCAAGCCTTTGATTTTAGATATTCTGACGCCGGCGGCAGGCACTATCTCATATAGTGTGACGGTGGGTCCTATGGTGGCTTTAATCTTCTCAATTTCAATGGAATAGTTGGCTAAGGTGTCAACAATGCGTTTCTTGTTGGCTTCCAATTCCTCGCGGTCAACGACGGAAGAGTCGTCACCATAGTCTTTCAATAACTCGAGAGGCGGCAGCTTGAAGTCGGAAAGCTCGAGTTTTGGGTCGAAAACTGTGTCAAGACCGAAATGCTCGCCGATTTCCTTCGCCTGTTTCTCCTCGATATGTTCCTCGATTTCCATCTTCACCTCGTCAGATTTTTCAGGTGTTTCCGTAGGTTTCTCAACCACAACATCCTCAAAGTCGTCGTCATGTTTTTCGATGACCTTTATGTCAACATCATCATCCTCATCTTCTTCATCCTCATCGAAATCATCGGGAGTGTCGGTGAGGTCGATTTCCTTTGGATTCTCATCGACATAAGTCTCAGGCACATTGAGAGGCTCTGTTTCCTCATCGTCATGTGTTGTCTCGTCTTTTTTTCTAAGCAGGTTGAATTTGATGTCGAAAGTGAAGATGACATACAGTAACGCGGTGAAAATCAGCACCAGTACGACTCCAATCGTGTCGATATAATGATTTATGAAGTCATAGCATTTAAATCCGACGAGGCCGTAGTACTTTTGATTGTCAAAGACGTTGTTGTTTAAGATAAGGGCGGTGAAAACGGGTATCCAAAGCAGGAAAACGAGTGAATATTTCCAAAGTGTCCAGGGTTTGACATATATTTTTTTCCATATCATGTTAAGGCCGAGCAGTCCGACGAGGAAGATAAGGTAGATAGTGCCGATGCCGAACAGTTTCTGGCTCATAAATTCGCTTAGGATGTTGAGCCACTTGCCGTTATGTGTATGTCCGAAATATGGTTCAGCGAAGGCGAAGAGCAGGAACACCGCAATCAAGAAGAACAATATGCCGAAGCACACTCTTCCTTTGCCGTCGCGTTCTTTGCGGCGTCGCGCCACTTTGCTCTCGGCCTTTTTCTTTGTTTTCGACGATTTCTTGTCCTTCGCCTTTCTCTTCGGCTCTGTAACAATCTCGTTGTCAGCCACTTCGGGCTGAACCCTCAATCTATTTTTGTTTTCTACCATCTGTTATCATTTGGGAAATTTGAAAAATCTGTTCCAACGTATTTTGTGATATGTGTTGTCTTTTGAGAACCAAATCATAAGAGGCTTTCCTACGATATGGTCAACCGGCACGTAGCCCCAGAATCGCGAGTCTTGCGAGTTGTGGCGGTTATCGCCCATCATCCAGTAATAGTCCATCTTGAAGGTATATTCTTCGGCTTCCTTTCCATTTATAAAAATCTTGTTGTCCTTGATTTCCATGGAATTATGTTCGTATGCCGTGATGCAACGGTCGTAAAGTGCGATGTTTTCAGGGTTGATTTTCACAGTAGTGCCTTCCTTAGGGATGACAATCGGTCCGTAGTTATCGACATTCCATTTGAAATGCAAGGTGTCGTTCGGGAATATTTCTTGTGAAATATCAGTGTCGGCTTGTGCTATCATCTTAGTCACCTCTTTGACGAATTGTTGTTGTCCGAATTTCTCCGCTGTGGCGGCATTCATATTTAAAATGAACTCGTCGGGGGCATAGGTCCTGTATCCCTCATAGATGTTAAATTTTTCCAACGTTTTGGCACTCAGGTTGTTGCCTGTGAGTTTTACGAGATAGTTATGTTGCATGCAAGGTGGCTGGTAACCCATCTCACCGTTGATATAAACCACTCCATCGATGATTTGCAGAGTGTCGCCAGGCAGTGCTATCAGACGTTTCACGTAGTTTTCCCGTTTGTCAACAGGCCGCGTGATGATGCGTCCGAACTTTTGTTTGTCGTTATAGACGCGTTCTCTGCCATATTCTCTAACCAATTGATAATAAGTTCTGTTGCTTTGATACTCTTCGCTCACGGTGTCTCCGGCGGGTAAATTGAACACTATGGGGTCGTTGCGTTTTATGCTGCTGAAGCCGGGCAGACGCCAATATCCTATCTTAGGCCACTCGATGTAAGATTTCGTCGTTTTTGTCCAAGGCAGGGTGTGATGTACGAACGGAAACGCCAGCGGTGTGTTGGGGAATCGCGGCCCGTAGCCTATTTTGCTCACCACGAGGTAGTCGCCGGTCATGAGAGTGCCTTCCATACTTGACGACGGTATGGTGTACATCTCGAACACAAAAGTCCTGATAATCAATGCGGCAAGTACGGCCCACAATATCGCGTCAAGCCAGTCGCGCACCCAGCCTTTAGGAGGGCGTACGGTAGTCTTAGGGTCATGATACTCAACGTTTTGCCTGCTTAAGAGCGGGAAATAGATGAAAGGGAAGAAGCCGGCGCATACTATCTCCCAGAAGGCGAAGCGGTTGTAGCATTTCGCCAGCTCGATGAACATCAGAAACGCCATGAAAGTGTTGAAATACGGGAAGAGGAGCAAGACATAGCACCACCATTTGTCCCATCCTATGATGCGAGACAGGACGTACAGGTTGTAAAATGGTATGAATGCGTCGCTTCGTTTGTAGCCCGCGCCAACGTAAAACTTGCTGCAACATGCTGCACAGAGTGAGAAAACCAGCAGCAGAACCAAGATTGTTATAATCATATTCATAATAAATCCTCCATTGTGAAAATTCCTTTTTTGTTTTTTATGAACTCCGCGGCTATGACGGCACCGATGGCGAAGCCTTTGCGGCTGAACGCCTCGTGACGAAGTGTTATCTCATCGCAGTCCGACAGAGCGTTTATTTCATGTGTGCCGAAGACCTCGCCTTCGCGTATTGAATTGACCCTCAGCACTTTATCATTGTCAAGGCTCACCTCGTCGTCTTCATCTAACATCCAATATTCGTAATTGTCGTTGTTGTTGATGATATCGGTGGCGAGTTTTACGGCCGTCCCGCTGGGTTTGTCGAGCTTGTGGATGTGATGCGTCTCGGTGATATCCAGTTGATAGTCATATTGTTGCGCGAATCTCGCCATCTCTTTGTTGAGTTTGAAGACGAAATTCATCCCAATGCTGAAATTAGGCGCGTAAAACAGGGTGTGGCCTTCGTTTTTGCAGCGTTTGCCTATGTCTAAGAGATGGTCGTACCATCCCGTAGTGCCGACCACCATAGGGATGTCAAGCTCAAAACATTTCTCTATATTGGCGATGGCGGTGGCCGGTGTGCTGAATTCTATCACCACGTCACAGTCGGCGATGCCGTCAATGTTGCGATACCAATCTTGTTCGGTATCAATACGATAGACGACTTCATGCCCGCGCGACAGAGCTATCTGCTCAACTTCATGACCCATTTTGCCGTAACCAAGAATTACAATTTTCATATTTTCCTTACATTCATCTCAGTCAGGGTGGCGATGTCTTTCGTTTTATGATTTGAGGTTAAAACCTTTGTTCAATCCGTCTCGCTTCACCCGAAATGATATTTTTATGTTAAAAATTAAAAATCAAGCTCAATCCGATATTATTGTACATCCCAATGTTGTTTACTCTCTCATTCATCGTATTCCATTGAGGCTCAATATGTAATGTCAGGTCGTCACCCACGTCGTAATAGAAGAAATGGGCGTCAACGTTGGCATCGATAATTTGCAGCAGATACCATGCCGCGGTGAGTATCCAGCTCAGCTCCATATTGCCGCGGTAATAGTCGCGCAAAGTGATGAGGTTGTCTTCCGAATATTTCTCGGATTCATCGATGGCATGTTGGCTGACATTTGTCTTGAAGCCTGTTTTGTAGTCGTATGCGTCCCTATACAGGCGATAGTCGCTGCCGTTGGTGATGGCGAAATACAGGGTGGTGCCGAAGCCCGCGTAAACGATGGGCATCTTCCAGTATTTGTGGTTATAGGCCTGTCCTGCGCCTGGTATCATCGCCAGCAATGTGGCTCTCTTGGGGCTGTGGAAGCTCTGCGCCGCGACATCGTGGCTCAACACTATGGTGTCTTGGGCTTTCAGTCCTTGCAATGCAAGGAATAGCGTTATCAGCAACAGTCCCAACTTGTTCATTTTCAGATGTTTTTGTTTATTATGTCGAACAGACGGGCGAACTCGTCATCGTTTTTGAAGCTTATGGTGAGGGAGCCTTTGCCCTGGCTGTTACGGTTGACTTTCACGCTCATGTTGAGATTTTTCGACAGTGTCTCGGCTTGTTTTTTAAAGCTTTCCGGGACTGTGTTCTTCTGTTTTTTGGTGTTCTTCGCGCTTGTCAGCATCTCTACCTGGCGCACGCTGAGGTCTTCGTCGATGATGTGTTTCAGCAATATGAGCTGTTTTGTTTTGTCGTTGATGTTGACCAAGGCTCTGGCATGCCCCATAGTGATGTAGCCGTCGCGTATAGCGATTTGTATCTCGGCAGGTAACTTCAGCAGTCTCAAGAAGTTAGACACCGTTGAGCGGTCTTTGCCCACTTTTTCCGACAGCTGGTCTTGTGTGAGTTTGCATTCTTCGAGCAGCCGTTGGTAGGATATTGCCACTTCTATGGCGTTGAGGTTCTCGCGGTGTATGTTCTCTATGAGTGCCATCTCAAGCATTTGCTCGTCGTTTGCCACGCGGATAAACACCGGGATTGTTGTCATGCCTGCCATTTTCGAGGCGCGCAGACGGCGTTCGCCTGAGATGAGCTGGTATTTGTCATAGCCCATCTTACGCACTGTCACGGGCTGTATGACACCTTGTTTTTTTATTGATTCCGACAGTTCCGTCAGTGCCGTCTCGTCGAAGTCGGTCCTTGGCTGGAAGGGGTTTGTCTCTATTTTGTCGATTTCGATTTGCGCTATGGCACCTGCGACGTAGTTACCCGAGATGTCGGCGGAGGTGATATCCGTCTCGGGGCTTTGAAGTATGGCGTCAAGGCCGCGTCCGAGTCCTCTTTTCTTAGTTGGTGTTGTCATTTTCTTGGCTGTTACGTTCTAAAATCTCGCGTGCGAGGTTGATATAGTTGATGGCGCCGCTGCTCGCCGCGTCGTGCATGATGATGGGCTGCCCGAAGCTCGGAGCCTCGCTGAGTCGTGTGTTCACGTTGACGATGGTGTCGAACACCATGGTCTGAAAATGTGTCTTGACCTCATCGACGACTTGTTTTGATATGCGTGTGCGGCTGTCGAACATGGTGAGCAGTATTCCTTCGATGTCGAGGTCCTGGTTGAATCTCGACTGCACTATCTTTATAGTGTTCAGCAGTTTGCCGAGTCCTTCGAGGGCGAAGTACTGGCATTGCACCGGTATTATCACCGAGTCGGCGGCGGTCAGGGAGTTGACGGTGATGAGACCCAGCGATGGCGAGCAGTCGATGATGATATAGTCGTAGTCGTCCTTGACGGGTCCGAGGCATTTGCGCATCATCTGCTCGCGTTGCGGTATGTTGATGATTTCTATCTCGGCACCCACGAGGTCGATGTGCGCCGGCAGGAGGAACAGGTTGGGTGTCTCCGTCTCCTTGATAATCGTACGCGGGTCGATGTTGTCGATGATACATTCGTAGATGCTGGCTTCTATGCTCTTCGGGTCGAATCCCACCCCCGAGGTGGCGTTGGCCTGCGGGTCGGCATCAATAAGTAACGTCTTGTGTTCCAACACAGCAAGGCTTGCCGCAAGGTTTATCGCGGTGGTGGTTTTGCCTACACCGCCCTTCTGATTTGCTATCGCGATTATCTTTCCCATCGTAAAAAAATATGTATAGATTAAAACGTGCAAAGATACGGAAAATTTTTGGAATAAAGAAAAGATTTTTGCAGAATTTATGAACATTTTAGAAGACAATAGACAGAAGATGGGAGACAGAATAAAAAAGATTCCGAAATCATGTGTTATAATTCCGAAATCTCCTTGAAGTTCTGTCTTCTGTCTTCTGACTTCTGACTTCTTATTTAACTTCGTTGAACCAATCATCGACATCGTCCTTGTCGGTGCCATAATGGTCTTCGTATTCCTTCGGTTCGTCGAAATAACCTTCCGGATATTCGCCTGTCTCTATGAAATGCAGGGTTTCCTTTAGGGCGTTGGCGAATTTCTCAAAATCCTCCTTATAGAGGAAAATCTTGTGTTTCTCATAGAAGAAGCGGTTCTGTTCATTGCTGAAACGACGCTTGCTCTCGGTGATGGTGATGTATTTCTCGTCACCTCTTGTTGCTTTTACATCGAAAAAATATGTGCGTTTTCCTGCACGTACCGGTCTCGAAAACAATTCCTCACGATTGTTCATCTTTTCATTTTCTTCCATATTCTGTCTATTTTGATGTTAAAGAATTCGATGCAAAAGTAATAAAAAAATCATATATTGCAATATTTTTGCAAATATTTCTTTAAAAATTTTTACGCCCAGAGTTGTTTTCCGTATGTTCTCTTATACACCATGTACGATATCGCCATATATGCGAACGTCTGAATCCACAGTGCGCCAAGCTCATGTTGCACGTCTTCCAAGGTCGCTCCCATCTCCGTTATCCTCACAAAGCCGTTGATGCCGAAGGTGGATGGGAAGAGCCATGAGAAGCCTTTCCAGAATATCGGGATGTTACTCGACGGCCATGAGATGCCGCTTGCGAACAGCAGGGGCACCGACAGGAACACAAACATGATGATGAACGACTCCCTGTCGTATGCTATCGACGACAGCGAGATGCTGAAGAACACGCATGCCGCGATGAATGGCACCATAAATGCTAACAGCGTCTGCCATCGCCAGATGTGCACAAGGTTGAACAAAGGCGGCACGATACACACGAGATACACCGCCACTATCACGTAGATGGTGAATATCACCGTCGATTTGCCGATAAGCACCTCTATGGGGTTCTTGCCTATGATATGAGGCTCGGCGATGTGTTTGCGCACCTTCTCGCGTTCCTCGCCGGCCATCATGCCCACACCCAGCACCATTGTCTGCTGTATTATCAGCATCAGAATGGCAGGAATGAGGAAGGTGGCGAAACCGCTCTGTGTGTTGAACATCGGGACGTATTTGTACTCGATGGGATATTGAAACGCCGAGATTTGTTCATCGGTGCCGCCGGGCAACAGCGATGCCTTTATCTCTTTGTTCATATCTAACGACACCTCGGTGCATCCGCTCAAAACAGCTTTGTAATAAAGTATTCCGCTCATATCGGAGTACAGCTGCACCGTGGTCTGGCGATGCTCTGCGATGTCTTTGTCGAACTCTTTAGGGATATACACCAGACAATATGCCTCGCGTTGATGTATCATCTCCTTCGCCTCCTCCATGTCGGCGCAATGCCCCACTATCATGATGTCGGCGGTGGCGTCGGCGCGACGCAGGAACTCGCGGCTCGTGGGGGAGTTGCAGTTGTCAACCACCACCGTGGGCACCTCTCTTACATTTTCGTAGTTGTAAAGATATGCGTAAAGAAGAGGGTAGAGAAAAGGCACGATTATGAAGAAGACGATAACGCCCTCGTCAAGCAATGCGCACTTCATCTCATAAGCCCAGACTTCTATAGTGTTTCTTAACCATTTCATAACCAATAGATTAGTGAGTGTAATGGAACTCTAACAAGAATTTTCTCAGACGACCAAGCAGCATTATGGGGAGGCCCCAGAACGCCAACATTATGGCGATGTTGAGCCACGAATAATACAAAGGCAGTCCGTTCAACGCCTGATCGACGTATATTAGGAAGTAATGCCTCAGCGGGAAGAGCCACGACAAAGCTCTCAGCGGCGCGGGAAACGCCATCTGCGGGAACGAGAATCCTGATATCGGGAACGAGAGTACGCCCCAGAGGGTGGCGAGACTCAAGGCCCAACGCAGCGAAGGCACTAACCCGCAGAAGAAGACGCCGAGTGCTAACGAGGCGTTGATGAGCAAGAACATGTCAAGCAACATCGGCCAGATGCCGCTGTTCAAAGGGAACTGCCACACCCCGTAGAGCATGAACAGACAGAACAAGCCCATCAGCATCCATGTCACGACATGAGGTAACAGCTTGCCTAACAAGGCTTTGACGATGTCGTTGTCGGCCATGCTGAGCCATTCTTTCGCCGTCTCTTCCTTCATCTCGACGTAGATGGCATAGATGGTGACCTGCATGATAAGCAGCATTATTATTCCCGGAAGGATGGTGTTGCATAGATATACCGAGTAGTTCAGGCTCGGGTTGTTGACGGCGTGCATCTCCATCTTGATGGGTTGTAGCACCGCCATGGCCTGGTCTTCGGTATATCCTTTGGCGTATAACGTCGCCCGTCCGACGGCACCGGAGGCATACTCCGACATCATTTTCATGTCGCGATATGCCAGTGAGCCGGGGATGAGGTACGAGGCGGCGGTGTAAAACGACACCGTCGGCTGCTTGCCTGAGATGGCGAGCTGCGTCGTGCCTTGCGGGATATAATAGAAAGCGTAAATCTTCCCTTGCTGCATGGCTTTGCGGGCCGCCGCCACATCAGGATAATGCTCTATGATGTCGGTCTGTTGGAACGCGTCAAGGTTGCGTATCACCTCGCGTGTGGTGGCGGTGTTGTCTTCATCGACGACACCGGCAGGCAGCTCCGATGGCAGCCCTTCGCCCATCAGCGTGGTGAAGAACAGAAAGGCGATGACGGGGGCTAACACCATGCAGAAGGTGTAGATGCCGCGCGACAAGAGCCTTTTCTCCTCACGTTTCGCAATATCCCATATCTGTCTCAGCGCTTTCATTTTCTCTCCTCACCGATTCTGTAAATGACGGTCATGCCCGGTCTCAAGCCTTCGACTTTTGCCACCGGCACGGCGCGCACCTCGAACGTCTTGAGGTCGTATTGGCCGGTCTGCTTCGTCGCTTTCCATGCTGCGTAGTCGCCTCTGTCTTTCATGTAGTTGACTTCCATCACCACGGAGGCGCCGAGAGCCGGAAACTCCGCTGTGAAACGGCTGCCGAGAGGCATCTTGCTGAGGTTGTCCTCACGCACGTTGAACGTCGCCCACATGTCGTCCATCATCGCGATGTTCATGATAGGTGCTCCTGTGCCTACAAGCTCTCCGATGTGCGGGAAGATGTCGGTGACCTCTCCGTCGGCGTAGGCAAGAAGAATCGTCTCGCTGATGTATGAGTTCACTTCAGCGACCACGCCTTTGGCTTGCTCCACCTTGGCAGCCGCCATCTCCTTGTCTTCCTTCTGGGCACCCTTGACGGCTAAGTCATACTGCGATTTCGCGGCTTTCTCCGTCGAGACTGCGGCATCGTATTGCGCCTTGGTCTCATCGTATTTCTGCTCGCTGACCACCCCTTCCTTATAAAGGTTCGACACGCGTTTGAACGATTTCTCCCAGATGTCGCGGTTCACTATGGCTTTCTGCCACAGCTCGTAGGCTCCTTGAATCTGCTCCTCGCGCGCTCCGGCTTCCGCCTTGTCGTTCAAGGCCTCGGCAGCAGTCTTGACAGCCTCGGCTTGGGCTTTCTTCGCCATCACCTCAGGTGCCTCGATGATCGCCAAGGTGTCGCCGGCTTTCACCATCTGACCCTCCTTGACCCTGAATTCCAGAATCCTTCCGGGTACCTTCGACGACACACGGTATTCCGTGACTTCCATCTGGCCCTGCATAATCTCGTTTGTCTTACCGTAAGTGATTGAGCCTATGATACATACGGTGGCTATTACAATTACTAACACCGCCAATGCGATGAAAGTGTTGATTCTTTGTGTTTTCTCCGTTGTCATAATTCTATATATTCTAAACTTTTAAACTATTAAACTTATAAACTTATAAACTTATAAACTTATAAACTTCTAAACTTCTAAACTTTTAAACTAATCCAAGCTTCCCACTGCTTTTTTAAGATAAGTGTTTGCCATAATGACGTCAATCTTGGCGTCGATATACTCTGAATGCGCCTGCATCCATGAAGTCTGAGCCGCCTCTAACGTTGACGAAGGCACCATGCCCTCGTTGAATCCTACCGTCGCCATGCGCAGGTTCTCCTCGGCATCCGACATCTTGTCGGTGGTCATCTGCAGACGCTGTTCGGCTTCTTTGATCTGTTTCTCATATTGGCTCACCTGTAGCATCACGAGTTCTTTGGTGTCCTCGAGTTTCAGCTTGTAGATGTTCGATTCAGCCTTGGCTTTGCGCACCTTGTTATAGCCTTCACCGAAATGGAAAAGCGGCACTTTAGCCATCACTCCGAAGTTGTAGAACCCGTGGAACTCGTTCTCGAATCCGTTGAAAGCCGAAGGGTTAGTGACTATATAGTTGCCGAATACCGCCACTGTGGGGAGGAAGTCGGCGCGTGCTATGTTCACTTTCTTGTCGTAAATTTGGGTGGCGAGTTGCAGGCTCTGAAGCTCCGAACGGTTCGCCATGATGTAGTCCTCAGTGTAGTCGTTTGTGTAAACAGGCACCGTCACGTCCTCAAGATTCTCGTCCTCAAGGGTGATCTCGGTGTCGAGAGGCAGTCCGCAGCTCTGGCAGAGAAGCATCTTCGACAGTGCCACGCCGTTTTGCACTCTTATCAGCGTGAGCTCGGCGTCATTGAGTTTAACCCTTACGGAGAGCTTGTCGGCGTTGGTGGCCATGCCTTCGTTCACGAGCTTCTCCACGTTGTCCGACATGGTGCGAAGCAGCTCTACATAGTTCTCGGTGAGTTTATGTTTGTTGGCAAGCGACACTATCTGCCAATAGGCCTTGTCGGTCGCCACGACTATCTCCTGCTGCTCGGTGGTGAGCTGCATCTCGGCGAGCTCCTGGGCATAACGCGCCATCTTGTTGTACGCGCGTATCTTACCGCCTGCATAAACAGGCTCCATCACTGTGACCATGCCCGCATACACGTTGCGTGTGTCGAGAGTGAAGTTCTTCGCCACCTCCTGCCCGAGAGCGTCGATGGCCTCAAACGCCTCTATGTGATGCAGGTCGTTGATGAGAGACAGTAACTCAGGATTGCTCATGATGATTTGTAGCATCGTCGGGTCCTGCATCAGGTTCTGGATTATCGGGTCGATATAACCGTTCAACCCGTTTTGCAACGAGGTGCCTATGGTGTTGAGCATGTTGATTTTATCGTCACTCAACAGCTGCAGCTGCTTCTCGTTGTGCATGTACGTCCCCTGAGCGGAGAAAGCGGGGAAATAGTTGGCACGCGCGATTTTCTTGTCGTATTTCGCCATGTTGACCTGCTCCTGTGAAATCTTGAGATTCTTGTTGTTCTCAAGCGCCATGTCGCGGCAGTCCCGCAACGTCAGGACCTGCTGTGACCACATAGTGAGGGTCGTAAGGCAAAGCACGGCGAGAACCGCCACGTTTTTCTTAATTGTTACATTTTTCATTGTTTTTATAAATTTATTATATCCCTTTTTTCGGACTGCAAAATTACAATACTTTTTCTTATCTGATAAGGTCAAAAACAGACTAAAATATATCTAAAGGTCGAATTTTTGTAAAAATATTCACAATATATCAAAAAAAGACTGTATTTTTGTCGAAATTTGTTCCGATATGGATAATAAATCATTAAATAAATTCACGCTGTCGAAAGTCAAGGAACTGTTTCTGAAAGACGATATAGTGAGCGTTGGCGACGATTTCATCCTGGCACGGCAGACGAACAACGTTGACCTTGAGCTGCTTAAGTTCCCGAGCCGCATCGACGGCTTCGTGGCGGCGTATTGCAGGAAAGGACATTTCAAATGCACTATCAACCTTACTGAATATCATATCCATGACGGGATGCTGGCGTTCAATATTCCTAATAATATTATACAGCTGGAGCCTGTTGACCGGACTGACGGGCTTGTTGAGTTGACGATTCTCGCCGTGTCGCCTCATTATATGACGACACTCAGCTCCGATTTGGGTAATATTTTCTTCGACGCCATGAATATGCTCAAAAGTCCTATCGTGGATATGGCCTCAAATGAGGTGGATATAGCGTTGCAGTACTTCTATCTCCTTGATAATGTGATAAATACTGACTCTGAATATCGCTACGACAGCATCAGATTCCTGCTCACATCCATTTTTTACCTCATCGGTGGAATGCTGAAGAAACGCCTCGCGGCTGAGGCCGAAAAAGAGGAGAGACCTGCTTCTAACCGACAAAAAAGAGTGTTCGAGACATTCGTCGAACTCGTTGAAAAACATCATAATAAGGAGCGTACGATGGGCTTTTACGCCGACAAGCTGTGCATCACGCCTAAATACCTGTCTCAAATCGTAAAAAACGTGAGCGGCTACTCGGCACCTGATATTATTAATAGGTATGTCATCCTTGAAGCTAAACATCTTTTACGTCATACTGACCTGAGTGTCAAGGAGATAGCTGACCAGCTCAACTTCCCGAACCAGTCGTTCTTCCACAAATATTTCAAGGCTCACACGGGCTGTACTCCGATTTCTTATCGTCAGAAATAAAAAAAAGACTATATTTGCAAAAAAATTCATGATGTCAATTGTCAAACATATTCCTAACACCATAACGTGTTGTAATCTGCTAAGTGGTTGTGTGTCAATATTTTTAACTTGCAGCAATCATCTTCTTGGTGCTTCCGCGATGATCTTCGTGGCCGCCGTCTTTGATTTTTTCGACGGTTTCGCAGCCCGTCTGCTTCATGCGAAATCGCCCATCGGCGCGGAGCTTGACTCCTTGTCGGATGTGGTGTCGTTTGGCGTGGCACCGTCGTTCATCATAGCGGCTCTCCTTAATAATACTGACATCACATGGATGCTCGCCGGCATCAACGTTTTTCCGATGCTTGCCTTCGTTTTGGCTGTTTTCGCGGCTATTCGCTTGGCAAAATTCAATATCGACACACGCCAAAGCTCTTCGTTCATAGGACTGCCGGTGCCTACAGTCGGGTTGTTCATCGCCTCGCTGCCGTTTCTGCTGTCCAACATCAGTAATGAGTCCTGCCTCTACCAAATAGTGACAAATCCATGTCTCTTACTCTCTCTCGTGGTGATTTTCAGCTGGCTGATGATTAGCGAGATTCCATTTTTCTCATTCAAAATCAAGAACTTGAAGTTTAAAGACAATGTTTTGCGCTATTTTGTCGCGCTCTTCGCCATCGTCGCGCTGATAACCCTGAAATGGGTGGCGTTGCCGTTCATATTCCTGTTCTATATCGTGATTTCTCTAATCTGCTATCGTGGCGAATAAATTTTGGTTATGTGGGATAAAATCGCCAATTATATCTTGAATCATCGCGTTCTAAACCTCTCGATAGCGGCTTTCCTGCTGCTGTTCTTTGGTATGAAGGCGTTTGACATCAAAATTGGGCATAACATCGCCAACACATTGCCTGAGAACGACACCACTATGGTTGTTTATCGGCAGTTTCTTGAAAAATACGGACAGGACGGCCGAAGCATCTTCATCGGGATGTGCGATGAGAAAATGTTCACCCTCGAACGTTTTCAAAATTATTATGACCTCAACGAAAAAATACGCGAAATTCCAGGCGTGACCGAATGCCTTTCAGTGACAAGGGTTTACAACTTGAAGAAAAACGACAGCGTTAAGAAATTCGAGCTTGTGCAGGTGGTGGACCGGCGACCTGAGACGCAGGCGGAAGTCGATGCCGTCAAAAACGAGATAATGAATATCTCCATATATGACGGACTGCTTTTCAACGCTGAGAAACACTCCACGATGATGCTCGTCTCCATTGACAATGAATATGTTAACTCCAACAAACGCACAGAGATGGTCGAGGAGTTGAAGAAAGTATTGGACGATTACGGGACGACGAACAACGTGGCGATGCACATCTCAGGCATGCCTTACATCCGCGAAATCACCACGCAAAAAATGGTTAGGGAAATAGTGGGATTCACCATACTGTCGATTTTGACGGCCGGACTGATATTATATCTCTTCTTCCGTTCCTGGCGTCCGTTGGTATCTGTCGTCGCAATCGTCTTAATATCAGTGGTTTACATGTTTGGGATAATGGCATTGCTGCATTTTGACGTCACCATACTCACCGGCGTGCTGCCTCCTCTACTAATTATAATAGGTGTGGAGAACTCCATTTTCATGCTCAACAAATATCATCGCGAGTTCAACGTCTGCCACGACAAGACACAGGCTCTGAAGAATGTCGTGATGCGCATCGGGCCTGCCAATCTGCTCACCAATACCACTACTGCGGTGAGTTTCGCCTCGTTTATCATCACGGGAAACATGCTCTTGGTGCCGTTCGGCATCCTCGCAAGTATCTCTATCATGCTGACTTACGTGCTGACGATGGTGCTGCTGCCCACATTCTTCAGCTATCAGAAAAATCCTGAGGGTCAGATGGTCAACTATATGAACAGCGCGCGCATCAATTATGTCATGGACAAGGTCTCGACTTTCGTCTTGGGTCGCAAGCGTGTGGTTTTTGCGATTCTGACGCTGCTTCTGGCGATTAGCGTCATCGGTGCCATGCGCATGACGACGTCAGGACGTGTGGTCGATGACATCGCAAAGAACGACAAACTTTACAAGGACATTATGTTTTTTGAGGATAATGTGGGTGGCGTGATGCCTTTTGAAATATCTATCGACACCCGTAAGCCTAAGGGCATCATGAACGCCGCCTTTATCCGGAAAGTGCAGCAATTACAGGATACTATGGCACTTTATCCAATCTTCAGCAGGCCGCTGAGTGTCGCCGAGGTGGTGAAATTCGCCCGACAAGGCTTCTATAACGGAGACCCTCGGCAGTTTAAGGTGCCAAGCAACAACGAATTCGGCTTTATCATGAAATATATGCCTGAGTCAAACGACGGCAAACTGCCCGACATCGTGACGCAATATGTTGACAATGAGATGCGTAACACCCGTATCTCGGTGCAGATGGCTAATGTCACGACACCGGAAATCGACGCGATGAGCAGCTCGCTGAGGCCGGCCATCGACAAGATTTTCCCGAAAGAGAAATATGACGTGGTGATGACAGGCAGTGCCATGGTGACGCTGCAAGGCACCAACTACCTCATCGCCAACCTCTCGCGCTCCCTGCTTCTCGCTTTCATCGTCATAGCCTTGCTCATGGCGATAACCTTCCGTAAATTCAAGATGGTGGTTATATCAATGATACCCAATCTGATACCATTGTTGTTCACCACCGGCGTGATGGGTTATTTCGGCATCCCGCTGAAGATGTCAACAATCCTGGTGTTCAGCATCGCACTCGGCATCAGCGTTGATAACACTATACATTATCTCGCAAGGTATCGTTTGCAGATGAGAATCAACGACAACGACATCAAAAAATCGGTGATGGCGGCTATCTTGGAGACGGGGCCGAGCATGATTTACTCGGCGACCATCCTCATCTGCGGGTTCCTCATCTTCGCCTTCTCGTCGTTCGGCGGAACCAAGATTGTGGGCTTCTTAGTGCCGTTCACTTTGTTTATCGCATTGATAACCAATATTTTAGTATTACCATCTTTAGTTTTGGCATTTAACAGGAAGAAGATATGACATCTGTAGAAAACATTCAAAATCTGATTACGCAATTTATTGAGTCACAGGACTTTATGGGGACTCCTGTCGAGCTGTACGCTCCTATCGACTACACCATGCGTCAGAGAGGCAAGCGCATGCGTCCCACCTTGGCGTTGCTGTCGTGCGAGATGTTTGGCGGCGACATTCATGACTGCCTGACGCCGGCGGTGGCGGCCGAGATTTTCCATAATTTCACGCTAATACACGACGACATCATGGACGAGGCACCGCTTCGCAGAGGCTTGGAGACCGTTTATCACAAATGGAACTCCAATATCGCGCTGCTGTCGGGCGACACCATGCTCATCAAGGCGTTCCAATATGCGTTGTGTACCAAAAAATCGTGCTCACACCAGGTGCTGGCCGAGCTGTGCAAGGTGGCTCTGGAGGTGTGCGAAGGCCAACAACATGACTTGAATTTTGAGACCCGCGACGATGTCACACTCGACGAATATATAGAGATGATTCGCCTCAAAACCGCTGTGCTTCTTGGCTCTGTCTTGAAAATAGGCGCTATAGTCGCTGGTGCCGATGAAACCGACATGAAGGCAGTTTACGACTTCGGCATCGCACTCGGCATCGCATTCCAGCTGCAAGACGACATCTTCGACTGCTATGGCGACGTGAAGGTGTTTGGCAAGATGCCAGGAGGCGATATCGCTGACAACAAGAAGACATATCTGTATCTCAAGGCTTTAGAGCTGGCTTCAGCCGACGACAAGAGGATGCTCGAAGGCTATTTCAAGATGCCTAAAGGTCGTGACAACAAGAAAATGCAGGCCGTTTTGGATATCTTCGCAAAATACCATGTGCGCGAAATCGTCACCGAGGTGATGACAAGCTATTATGAAGTTTCGCTGCGACATCTCGCTATGATCGGCACTCCAGAGGAAAAGAAATCGGTGCTGAGAGAGTACGCGGATTATTTGTATAATAGAGTTAAGTGAGTTTAGAGTTGAGAGTGTAGAGTTGAGAGTAGGGATGTGATTCATTGCGTCTCTTTGATTTAAAAGCGCAAGGATAATATGTTGAGTTAATGAATTAAATTTTTCAATCTCTCTTGACTTTTTCAAAATTACGCCGTATCTTTGAGGTCGGAAATTTTTGATGATGATAGATCGTTTCTTAAGATATATCAAAACAGAAAAACGCTACTCAACTCTCACAGCGTCAGCGTATAAGCAAGACTTGGAGGAGTTTGCGGCATACCTTATTAATATATATGAGGTTGACGACATCACAAAGGCCGACAATCAGATGGTGCGTTCCTATATCGTTGACCTGAAACAAGACAAGCGGCGGAAAAACCGCTCCATCAACCGCAAGATTTCGGCACTGAGGTCGTTTTACAAGTTTTGTCTCCGCGAAGAGGCTGTCACAGTGTCGCCCATGCAAGGCGTGAAATCGCTGAAACAGCCTAAGGAATTGGCGAAATTTGTGCCTGAACATGATATGGAGAAGGTGAGCTTCGACGGCGAAGACGACTTCAGGGTGGCGCGCGATGAGCTGCTTTTCGAGATGCTTTACCAGACAGGCATGCGGCAGGCGGAGCTGAGAGGCTTGAAAGACAATGATATAGATGAAATGACGATGCGGCTCAAGGTGCTCGGCAAACGAAACAAAGAACGTATCATACCTATCAGCAGGCAGCTTTTAGACATGATAGATAGCTATAAAAAAATGCGCGACGAACAATTTCCGGAACGCGGCAACGTTATGTTATTGGTTGACGACAAGGGAGAGCCTATGAGTCCTTACTTCGTTTACCGGACGGTTCATGAGATATTGGAGGGCGTTACAACCATAGAGCAGAAAAGCCCGCACGTGCTGCGACATACCTTTGCGACACATCTGCTTAACGAGGGTGCCGACATACGCGCAATACAGAAGATGCTGGGACACAGTAGCTTAAGCTCAACACAGATTTACACCCACAATACCATCGAACAACTGAAAGAGATATATCAGTCGGCCCACCCTTTGGGCGACGAATGATAAAAATATAATTTTAACATTTTAAAATAGGAGGTTATTATGAAAGTTACGATTAATGCGGTGCATTTCAAGGCAGACGGCAAATTGGAGGAATTCATCACAAACAAAATCGAGAAATTATGCGGCAAGATGGACGATGTCATCGGAGCCGAGGTGACGCTGAAATTAGACAATACCGATGCGCCAGAAAACAAGATAACAGACATCAGAATCATGTTAAAAGGTAACGATTTGTATTCGAGCAAGCAGTGCAAGACCTTTGAGGAGGCCGCCGACAAGGCTGTTGATGCGCTGAAAAACCAAGTCGAAAAACATAAAAATCGTTTCGATAAATAGGTTTAAAGTATTGATATACAATGTTTTATATGCTTTGAGGAAAAATTTTTCAAAAATTTTGTAAAAAAAGGTTGTCGGTATATAAAAAAGTTGTAATTTTGCACACCATTTCGCAATGAAGGAATGGTGTGCTTTTTTGGGTGCAGTTCATTGAAATACAAGCCGGCATAGCTCAGCGGTAGAGCACGTGATTTGTAATCTCGGGGTCGGGGGTCCAAATCCCTCTGCCGGCTCACGGAATCTAAACACGATTGCCGGCATAGCTCAGCGGTAGAGCACGTGATTTGTAATCTCGGGGTCGGGGGTCCAAATCCCTCTGCCGGCTCGAAAAGCAAGAGAGTGTCGGGGTCAAATAAAAGGGGGGAGTCGCATAGCGGCAATTGCAACAGACTGTAAATCTGTCCTCGGATGAGTTCGGTGGTTCGAGTCCACCCTCCCCCACGAGACGCGGAAGTAGCTCATTTGGCAGAGCGAAAGCCTTCCAAGCTTTAGGTAGCGGGTTCGAGCCCCGTCTTCCGCTCAGCAAAGCCGGCGTAGCTCAGTGGTAGAGCACTTCCTTGGTAAGGAAGGGGTCACGAGTTCAACTCTCGTCGCTGGCTCATTTGACGTGAATATAAATAGGGAAATTAAATAGAATATTAACCTTAAGTAAACAAAAAATAGTATGGCAAAAGAAAAATTTGAAAGATCTAAACCGCATGTCAACATTGGTACAATCGGCCACGTTGACCACGGTAAGACAACTTTGACAGCTGCTATCACACTCCATCTGTCAAAGAAGGGTTTGTCGGAAATCAAGACATTTGACGCTATCGACTCAGCCCCTGAAGAGAAAGAAAGAGGTATCACCATCAACACAGCCCACGTTGAGTATCAGACAGAGAAACGTCACTATGCTCACGTTGACTGCCCCGGCCACGCTGACTATGTTAAGAACATGGTTACCGGTGCCGCTCAGATGGACGGTGCTATCATCGTCGTCGCTGCGACAGACGGTCCTATGCCACAGACCCGTGAGCATATCTTGCTCGCCCGTCAGGTTGGTGTGCCACGCTTGGTGGTGTTCTTGAACAAATGCGACCTCGTTGACGATGAAGAGCTTCTCGAACTCGTCGAAATGGAAGTCCGCGACCTCCTCAGCAAATATGAATTCGACGGTGACAACACACCTATCATCCGCGGCTCGGCTCTCGGCGCTTTGAACGGTGAGCCACAGTGGGAAGAGAAAATCGACGAACTCATGGATGCTTGCGACACATGGATTCCTGAACCTGAGAGAGCTATCGACAAACCGTTCTTGATGCCTATCGAAGACGTGTTCTCAATCACAGGTCGTGGTACAGTCGCCACAGGCCGTATCGAGACAGGTGTCATCAAAGTCGGTGACCCGGTTGACATCATCGGTATGGGTGCTGAAAAGCTCAAATCAACAGTGACAGGTGTTGAGATGTTCCGTAAGATCCTCGACGAGGGTGAGGCTGGCGATAACGCAGGTCTGCTCCTCCGTGGTATCGACAAAGACGAGATCCGCCGTGGTATGGTTATCGCCAAACCAGGCTCAATCAAGCCACACAAACACTTCAAAGGTGAGGTTTACGTCCTTTCAAAGGAAGAAGGTGGCCGTCACACCCCGTTCAGAAACAAATATCGTCCTCAGTTCTACTTCAGAACGACTGACGTCACAGGCGAAATCACCCTTCCGGAAGGAATGGAGATGGTCATGCCGGGCGACCACGTCACCATCGAAGTGAACCTGATCTCTGAGATCGCTATGGACAAAGGTCTCCGCTTCGCTATCCGTGAAGGTGGCAGAACAGTCGGTTCAGGCCAGGTCACAGAAATCATCGACGACTAAGATTAACTGAAGAGTGCCCCTGATACGGGCACTCTGACACACAGGCGTAGCTCAATTGGTAGAGTGGTGGTCTCCAAAACCATAGGTTGAGGGTTCGAGCCCTTCCGCCTGTGCCAAAGTAAAACAGTTCAAACAAAATGAAAAAGTTTATTAACTACGTAAAGGAATGTTACAACGAGTTGGTCAACAAAGTGACTTGGCCCACTTGGAAAGAACTGCAAAGTAGTGCTGTCGTCGTATCCATTGCTTCCCTTATCATCGCATTAGTGGTGTACTTGATGGATAAGACTTTTGAAACCTTGCTGGAGGCGTTCTATCGCATCTTCTGACAAGGAAATGTTTGATCTAAAAAATCATCATTCAACTACTTTATTAAATCACAAATAAGATGAGTGAACAGAACGAAAAGAAATGGTATGTGATTCGCGCGATAAGCGGCAAGGAGAAAAAAGTCAAAGAATATCTTGATGCCGAGTTGTCGCGTAATACTTCATTGCAGAATCTGATTTCACAAGTGTTGATTCCGACAGAGAAGGTGTATTCTGTGAGAAACGGCAAGAAAGTCAGCAAGGAGAGGAATTACCTTCCGGGCTATGTTCTCATAGAGACCGTTCTCGACGCCGAGGTCATGCATCTTATTAAGGAAACGCCGAATGTGCTTGGTTTTCTTGGCACGCGCGGCGGCGACCCCGACCCGCTCCGCCCATCGGAAGTCAAACGTATCTTAGGAAAAGTTGACGAGATGACGGAGGCAGGCGAAGGCTCGGAACTCGAGTTCATTGTAGGCGAGACCGTGACGGTCAACGACGGACCGTTCTCCAGTTTCAGTGGCGTGATCGAAGAAGTCAACGATGAGAAGAAAAAACTCAAAGTTATGGTGAAGATCTTCGGTCGCAAGACACCTCTTGAGCTCAGCTACTTCCAGGTGAAGAGAGAAAGTTGAGAATAATGGTTGATGTTTTCATTTAACTTTTTATAAGAAATTCAAATGAAAGAAGTAAGCGGATTAATTAAACTGCAAATCAAAGGAGGAGCCGCTAATCCAGCACCACCTGTCGGACCTGCGTTAGGTTCCAAGGGTGTGAACATCATGGAGTTTTGCAAGCAGTTCAACGCTCGTACACAGGATCAGGCGGGCAAAGTGTTGCCGGTCATCATCACTGTTTATAAAGACAAGAGCTTTGACTTCGTTGTAAAAGCATCTCCGGTAGCTGTCTCCGTACTCGAGGCCGCCAAGGTCGCCAAGGGATCAAAAGAGCCTAACCGTTCGAAGGTGGGTTCAATCTCATGGGACACAGTGCGTACCATCGCCGAGAACAAGATGAAGGACTTGAACTGCTTCACCATCGAATCGGCAATGAGCATGGTCGCCGGCACAGCCCGCAGCATGGGTGTTAAGATTACAGGCGAATCACCTTTAAAGTAAGACCAAGTCTTAAGCATTTGTAGAACAAACAAAAAATTGAAAAATGGCAAAAGTATCTAAAAAAAGAAAAGAAGCTTTAGCTAAGTTCGACAAAAGCAAGGCCTACTCCTTGACAGAAGCCGTTGACATTGTAAAGCAAATCACTTACACCAAGTTCGATGCTTCAGTGGATGTTAACGTACGTTTAGGTGTCGATCCACGTAAAGCCAACCAGATGGTTCGTGGAAGCGTGACACTGCCTCACGGAACGGGTAAGGTTACCCGCGTGTTGGTGTTATGTACGCCTGACAAAGCACAGGAAGCAACGGAAGCAGGTGCTGATTTCGTCGGATTTGAGGACTATGTCCAGAAAATCAAAGACGGTTGGACCGATGTCGATGTAATTATCACGATGCCTTCATTGATGCCGAAAGTCGGTGCGCTCGGTAGGATCCTCGGTCCCCGCGGATTGATGCCGAACCCTAAGACAGGCACGGTGACAATGGAGGTTGGCAAAGCTGTCAGAGAAGTGAAAGCTGGTAAGATCGATTTCAAAGTTGACAAATACGGAATCATCGACAGCCGCATTGCTAAAGTGAGCTTCCCTGCTGAGAAGATTGTTGACAACGCGAAGGAGATCCTTCAGATGATCGTCAAATTGAAACCAGCGGCAGCTAAAGGTACTTACATCAAGAGTATCTACATCTCAAGTACAATGAGTCCGGGTGTCCAAGTTGATGTCAAATCAGTAGCCGTCTAAACCCTTAAATAAGTATTGACATGAGAAAAGAAGATAAAGAAGTTATCATTAACTCGATAGTGGACCAGTTGACAGCGTGTCCTAATTTCTACCTGACAGACATCGAGGCGTTGAACGCCGAGAAGACGAGCCAGTTGAGAAGGCAGTGCTTCAGCAGCCAGGTCAAGCTTGTTGTGGTTAAGAACGCATTACTGAAGAAGGCCATGCAGAGAGTCGGCAAGGATTATGGAGATCTTTACGACGTCTGCAAAGGCACGACAGCAATGATGTTGTCAGAGAATGGCAACGCCCCTGCAAAGCTTATCAAGAAGTTCCGCAAGACGAGCGACAAGCCGATTCTTAAGGGAGCTTATATTGAGGAGTGTGTTTACACAGGCGACAATATGCTCGACACCTTGTGCAGCATCAAGTCGAAGAACGAACTCATCGCCGACGTCATCGCGTTGCTCCAGTCACCTGCCAAGAACGTCATCAGCGCTCTTCAGAGTGGCGGCAACAAGCTCAGCGGCATAGTGAAGACCTTATCCGAGAGAGCGGAATAAAACAGAATGATTATCATTCACAGAAAAGAAAAGAGAAAATAAAAAATAATTGTATAACAAATAAAAACGTAAAAAAATGGCAGATTTAAAAGCTTTTGCTGAACAATTAGTAAACCTTACAGTGAAAGAGGTTAATGAACTCGCAGCAATTTTGAAAGAAGAGTACGGCATTGAACCGGCCGCGGCAGCAGTTGCGGTAGCAGGTCCGGTCGCCGGTGGCGAAGCAGCTCCGGCAGCTGAAGAGAAGACCTCATTCGACGTTATCCTCAAATCAGCCGGCGCACAGAAGCTCGCAGTCGTGAAGCTCGTCAAAGACCTTGCAAGCCTCGGACTGAAAGAAGCTAAAGACTTAGTTGACGCTGCTCCTAAAGCTGTTAAAGAAGGCGTGAGCAAAGAAGAAGCTAATGCACTTAAGACCCAACTCGAGGCCGCCGGTGCAGAAGTAGAAATAAAATAAGTTTATTTCCTGCTACAACAGGCATAAATACCTCAGCCCCTCCATATAGACGGGGGTTGAGGTTTGTGCCTATATTGTGTTGTATCCCGCCGTCTATATAATATAATAGCTTTTAGAAACAATTAAAACATTAACACTTTGGCAGACATTAAATTAGATAGAATCAGTTTCGCGTCAATCAAGAAGCCTTTCGACTATCCTGATTTTCTGGACATCCAGCTGAAGTCATTCCGTGACTTCTTCCAGCTTGAGACTAATCCCGACAATCGTAAGAACGAGGGCCTATTCAAGGTCTTTTCGGAGAATTTCCCGATAACCGACGCCAGAAACAACTTTGTACTCGAGTTTCTCGACTACTACATTGATGCCCCACAATATACTATCGCTGAATGCATAGAACGTGGCTTGAGCTATTGCGTAAGACTCAAGGCAAAACTGAAACTCTCATGCAACGACGAGGAGCATGAGGATTTCGAGACCGTTGTCCAAGATGTGTATTTAGGCCTGATTCCGTATATGACACCACAGGGTACTTTTGTCATCAACGGAGCGGAACGTGTCGTAGTGTCACAGCTGCACCGTTCTCCCGGCGTGTTCTTCGGTTCAAGCGTACACACCAACGGCACCACGCTGTATTCGGCGCGTATCATACCGTTCAAAGGCTCATGGATGGAATTCTCGACCGATATCAGCAACGTGATGTATGCCTATATCGACCGCAAGAAGAAATTGCCCATCACCACACTGCTCCGCGCCATCGGCTATGAGACCGATAAGGACATCCTCGACATATTCAACCTCGCCGAGGAAGTGAAGGTGACAAAGAGCGGCTTGAAACGTGTGGTGGGTCGTCGCCTCGCAGCAAAAGTGTTGCACTCATGGTTTGAAGACTTCATCAACGAGGAGACAGGTGAATGCGTCACCATCGAACGTAACGAGATAATCATCGACCGCGGCGTCATTCTCGAAAACGAGCATATCGACAAGATTATCGAGAAAGGCGTGAAGACCATCCTCCTCGACAGAGAAGAAATCAACACCAACGATTACGCCATTATTTTCAACACATTACAGAAAGACACAACAAACTCGGAGAAAGACGCTGTCGAATACATCTACCGCCAGCTCCGTAACGCGGAACCGCCAGACGAGGAGACGGCGCGCGACATCATCAGAAAGCTCTTCTTCTCCGACAAACGTTATGACCTCGGCGAAGTCGGCCGCTACCGTATCAACCGCAAGCTCGGCCTGAACATCCCTGACGACGTCAAGGTCTTGACAAATGAAGATATAATCGCTATCATCAAATATTTGATTGAGCTTTCCAACCAGAAGGCTGAGGTTGATGATATCGACCACCTGAGCAACCGTCGTATCAGGACTGTGGGCGAGCAGCTGTACGCACAGTTCGGCGTAGGTCTCGCTCGTATGGCGAGGACCATCCGCGAGCGTATGAACGTCCGCGACAACGAGTCGTTCACCCCAACCGACCTCATCAATGCGAAGACATTGTCGTCGGTGATCAACTCGTTCTTCGGCACCAACCAGCTGTCACAGTTCATGGATCAGACCAACCCGTTGTCGGAGCTGACGCACAAACGCCGTATCTCTGCCTTAGGTCCCGGCGGTATCAGCCGTGACCGCGCAGGCTTCGAGGTGCGTGACGTTCACTACACACACTACGGACGTCTTTGCACCATCGAGACACCTGAAGGCCCTAACATCGGTCTTATCTCATCGCTCTGCGTGTTCGCGAAGATAAACAACCTCGGATTCATCGAGACGCCATACCGTGAGGTGAAAGAAGGCAAAGTCGATTTCATCAATCCGCCGGTTTATCTGACAGCGGAAGAGGAAGACAACAAGATCATAGCGCAGGCATGCACCGGCATGGACGACGAAGGCAACATCACTGACGAGAGGCTGAAGGCACGTCAGATCGCCGACTATCCTATAGTGACACCTGACGAGTTGCAACTCATCGACGTGGCTCCAAACCAGATGTCGTCGGTGGCCGCCTCGTTGATTCCGTTCTTGGAACACGACGACGCCAACCGCGCCTTGATGGGCTCTAACATGATGCGTCAGGCTGTGCCGTTGATGTCACCGGAAGCTCCTATCGTCGGGACAGGCATAGAACATTACGTGGCAAGAGATTCGCGCACATTAGTGGAGGCTGAAGGCGATGGCGAGGTGATATACGTCGATTCAACGAAGATTATCATCAGATACGACAGAACCGACAAGGAGCGTCTTGTCAGCTTCGATGACGACGTGAAGACATACAACCTTATTAAATATATAAGAACAAACCAGAGCACGAGCATCAACCAGAAGCCTATCGTAAGAAAAGGCGACAAGGTGACGAAGGGGCAGATTCTTACCGAGGGTTATGCCACACAGGGCGGTGACCTCGCATTGGGACGCAACCTGAAAGTCGCTTTCATGCCTTGGAAGGGCTATAACTACGAGGATGCTATCGTGATCTCGGAGAAAATCGTCAAGGAAGACCTCTTCACCTCAATCCACATCGAGGAATTCACCCTTGAGGTGCGTGACACGAAACGCGGTTTGGAAGAGTTGACCAACGATATCCCTAACGTCAGTGCCGACGCCACCAAGGACTTGGACGAGAACGGTCTTATCCGCGTGGGTGCCGACGTGAAGGAAGGCGATATATTAATAGGTAAGATAACTCCTAAGGGCGAGACCGACCCGACACCGGAGGAGAAGCTGCTGCGCGCCATCTTCGGCGACAAGGCAGGCGATGTGAAGAACGCCTCACTCAAGGCTGGTCCTTCAATGAAGGGTGTTGTCATAGGAAAACGCCTGTTCTCCAGAGTGGTGAAAGACAGAAAAGCCAAGTCGAAAGACAAAGACATCATAGCCGAGCTCGACGCCGAATGCCAGAAAGAACTCGACGCCTTGAAGGCGAGGATGATGGAAAAACTGATGTCGATGTTGAGCGGCCGTACCTCTACGGGCGTTTACAACAACTTCAAAGAGACCATCATTCCAAAGAAGGTGAAGTTCACCCAGAAAGCATTGGCTACCATCGACTTCATGACTGTCAATCCGTATAAGTGGACCACCGACGCCAACATCAACGACTGCATAGTGAAGTTAGTCAACAACTACAACATCAAGTGCAAGGAAATCAACGGTGTTTACAGCCGCAAGAAGAATGTCGCCAGCGTCGGCGACGAGCTCCCGAACGGCATCGTCCAGATGGCGAAAGTGTATGTGGCACAGAAGCGTAAGCTCAACATCGGTGATAAGATGGCAGGTCGGCACGGTAACAAGGGTATCGTTTCAAGAATCGTGCGTGAGGAAGACATGCCGTTCCTTGAGGATGGCACACCTGTCGATATAGTGTTGAACCCGTTGGGCGTGCCTTCGCGTATGAACTTAGGTCAGATATACGAGACGGTGTTGGGATGGGCAGGTCACGAACTCGGATTGAAGTTCGCCACACCTATCTTTGATGGCGCCACATTAGAAGAAATCAACGAATACATGCGTAAGGCGGGTCTGCCGGAGAACGGCAGAGTGCAGCTTTACGACGGCGAGACAGGCGAGCCGTTTGACCAGCAGGCCACGGTAGGTTACATCTACATGCTGAAGCTGCACCACATGGTTGACGACAAGATGCACGCCCGCTCGATAGGCCCATATTCGTTGATAACACAGCAGCCACTTGGTGGTAAGGCACAGTTCGGCGGACAGCGTTTCGGTGAGATGGAGGTGTGGGCACTCGAGGCTTTCGGTGCGAGCAACGTCCTCCAGGAAATACTGACGGTGAAGTCGGATGATGTCGTCGGCAGAGCTAAGGCTTACGAGTCGATAGTGAAAGGCGATAACATGCCTACGCCCGGTATCCCGGAGTCATTCAATGTTTTGGTTCACGAATTGCGCGGACTCGGACTTGAAATTACGTTTGAATAAAAAAGCTCTTAATATTTTGTAAATCTATGGCTTTAAATAAGAATAACACATTAAACAGCAACTTTTCGAAGATTACCATCAGCTTGGCATCGCCGGAGAGCATCTCCGACCGTTCATACGGTGAGGTGCTGAAGCCGGAGACAATAAACTACCGCACCTACAAACCGGAGCGCGACGGTTTATTCTGCGAGAGGATCTTTGGACCTGTGAAAGACTGGGAATGCCATTGCGGTAAGTACAAACGCATTCGTTACAAGAACATCGTTTGCGACCGTTGCGGCGTGGAAGTGACAGAGAAGAAAGTAAGACGTGAGCGTACCGGCCACATTCAGTTGGTGGTGCCGGTGGCGCATATCTGGTATTTCCGCTCGCTTCCCAACAAAATTGGAGCTTTGCTTGGTATCCCGACCAAGAAACTCGACAGCATCATATACTATGAGCGCTATATCGTCATCCAGCCGGGTGTCATGGCAGAACAAGGCGTGAACAAGCTCGACTTGCTCTCAGAAGAGGAATATCTCGATATTTTGGAGAAGCTTCCTATTGAGAATCAGCATCTTCCGGCTGAAGACCCTAACAAGTTCATCGCTAAGATGGGTGCTGAGGCCATTTACGATTTGTTAGTCCAAATCGACCTCGAGAAAGAAGCCGGCGAACTTCGCGACAAGGCGCATAAAGAGACGTCACAGCAACGTAAAGCCGACGCCTTGAAGCGTTTGCAGGTGTTTGAGGCGTTCCGTGAGGCTAACAAACACGTCGAGAACCGTCCCGAATGGATGATTCTGAAGGTGATACCCGTCATACCTCCTGAGCTGAGACCATTAGTGCCGCTCGATGGCGGACGTTTCGCAACATCCGACCTGAACGACCTCTACCGTCGTGTCATCATACGTAACAACCGTCTGAAGAGACTTATCGAGATAAAGGCACCAGACGTGATTATGCGTAACGAGAAACGTATGCTGCAAGAAGCCGTTGACTCGTTGCTCGACAACTCACGTAAGTCAAGCGCAGTGAAGACTGACTCTAACCGTCCGCTTAAGTCGTTGAGCGACAGCTTGAAAGGTAAACAAGGACGTTTCCGTCAGAACTTGCTCGGTAAACGTGTTGACTACTCAGGCCGTTCGGTCATCGTGGTGGGTCCGGATTTGAACATGAACGAATGCGGTCTCCCGAAAGACATGGCAGCTGAGCTCTACAAGCCATTCGTCATCCGTAAGATGATTGAAAGAGGCATTGTGAAGACGGTGAAATCGGCAAAGAAGATTGTCGATAGGAAAGACCCTGTCGTGTGGGACATCTTAGAGAACATCTTGAAAGGACATCCGATTCTGTTGAACCGCGCTCCTACCTTGCACCGTCTCGGTATCCAGGCGTTCCAGCCTAAGCTCGTGGAAGGTAAGGCCATCCGTCTGCACCCGTTGGTATGTACGGCTTTCAACGCCGACTTCGACGGTGACCAGATGGCTGTGCATTTGCCACTCGGCAACGCCGCCATCTTGGAGGCGCAGATTCTGATGCTCGCATCGCACAACATCCTCAACCCCGCCAACGGAGCACCTATCACGGTGCCTTCGCAGGACATGGTGTTGGGACTGTATTATATCACAAAACCGCGTAAGAGCACTCCCGACCATATCGTCAAAGGTGAAGGAAAGAAATTCTATTCTCCCGAAGAGGTCATCATCGCCTATAACGAGAAGAAGGTCGATATGCATGCCATCATCAACGTGAAGGTGCCGGTACGCAAGGAGGACGGCTCAATCGTTGAGGAAATGGTGGAGACCACGGTGGGTCGCGTGAAATTCAACGAGGTGGTGCCCAAAGGCTTTGGCTATATCAACCGTCTGTTGAACAAGAAGGCTTTGCGCGACATCATCGGTGACATGGTGAAACTCCTCGGAACAGCCGTCACAACCAAGTTCTTGGACGACATCAAGAACATGGGTTACTACATGGCTTACAAGGGCGGTTTGTCGTTCAACCTTGGTAACGTGTTGATTCCTTCTGTAAAGGAAGAGTTAATCAGACAGGCTAATGAGGAAGTGAACGCTATCCGTGAAGAATACAACATGGGTTTCATCACAGGCAACGAGCGTTACAACAAGATTATCGATATTTGGGGACATGTCGTCACCAAACTTACCGACGAGGTTATGAAGCTGTTGCCTCAAGACGACCAGGGCTTCAACCCGGTGTATATGATGCTGGACTCAGGAGCTCGTGGTAGCAAGGAGCAGATCCGTCAGCTTTGCGGAATGAGAGGTCTGATGGCGAAACCGCAGAAATCGACGGCGGCCGGCGGTGCTGAGATTATCGAGAACCCTATCCTTTCTAACTTCAAGGAAGGTTTGTCGGTGCTTGAATACTTCATCTCAACGCACGGTGCCCGTAAGGGTTTGGCTGATACCGCTTTGAAGACCGCTGACGCCGGTTATTTGACCCGTCGTTTGGTTGACGTAGCACACGATGTGATTATCACAGAGAAAGACTGCGGCACCCTGAGAGGCTTGTCGATAGGCGCCTTGAAACGTGGTAAGGAAATCGTGGAGTCGTTGTACGACCGTATCCTCGGTCGTGTGGCGTTGCACGACATCTTCCATCCACAGACAGGCGAGCTACTGTGCAACGGAGGCGACGAGATTACTGAAGACATCGCGAAGAAGATTTGCGATTCGCCGTTGAAAGACCAGACCATCGAGATTCGTTCCGTGTTGACATGCGAGTCGAAGAAAGGTGTCTGCGCCAACTGCTACGGACGTAACCTCTCGTCAGGCAAGCTCGTGCAGCGCGGCGAGGCCGTGGGTGTCATCGCGGCACAGTCGATCGGTGAGCCGGGCACACAGCTGACCCTGCGTACATTCCACCAAGGTGGTACTGCATCGAGTACATCGGAAGACTCAATGATTAAGGCTGACTACAGCGGTAAGATGATTATCAACGACTTACGTGCTGTTGACTATAAAGACAAAGACGACAACACCTATCAAATCGTGGTGAGCCGCGCCAGTGAGATGAAGATTTTAGACCACAACACAGGCGTTGCTCTCGTCACGGAGAACATACCTTACGGTTCGAAGCTGTACATCCCGGCAGGCCACGACGTCAACCAAGGCGACATCATCTGCGAATGGGATAAGTACAACTCACTCATCATCTCTGAGCATGACGGCAAGGCGCGTTTCGATAACATCGTTGAAAACGTGACGTTCCGCAACGAGTCGGATGAGCAGACAGGCTATAACGAGCGTGTTATCATTGAAGGACGTAAGTTCTCGAAGAACCCGTCGATTGCCATCGTTGACAAGTCGGGCGAGGTCATCAAATCGTACGACCTGCCTGTCGGAGCTCATATCATGGTAGAGGACGGCGACGACATCAAGGCGGGAGACATCCTGACCAAGAAGCCGCGTGCCACGGGAGGCTTAGGCGATATCACCGGCGGCCTGCCACGTGTCACCGAGCTGTTTGAGGCACGTAACTCTTCGGAGCCGGCCATCATCTCGGAAATAGATGGCGAGGTGTCGTTCGAGAAGAAACTCGTGCGCGGTAACCGTGTGATAGTCGTCACATCAAAGACAGGCGAGGTGAAGAAATATCTCATACCTACGACGAAAGAGGTGCTTGCGTCAGAAAACGACTATGTGAAAGCAGGCCAGCCGTTGTCGGAGGGAGCCATCACACCGGCCAACATCTTAGCCATCGAAGGCCCGATGAAGGTTCAGGAATATATCGTGAACAACATCCAGGAAGTGTATCGTTCACAAGGTGTTACCATCAACGGTAAGCACTTCGAGGTCATCGTTCGCCAGATGATGCGTAAAGTCGAAATCGACGATCCGGGTGACACGAGATACCTCGAAGGAGAGCTTGTGAGCAAGATAGCGTTCCAAGACACCAACGACGACATCTTCGGTAAGGTGGTGGTCACCGACCCGGGCGACTCGGAGAGTCTGTTTGTGGGTCAGATTATCTCGGCAAGAAGACTGCGTGACGAGAACTCATCGTTGAAACGTCGCGACAAGAAGCTTGTTGAGGCACGTGACGCGCAGCCTGCCACGGCACACCAAGTGCTGCAGGGCATCACACGCGCCGCTTTGCAGACCGACAGCTTCATCTCCGCAGCATCATTCCAAGAGACAACGAAGGTCTTGACACAGGCTGCCATCAGCGCGAAGACCGACTACCTCGAAGGCATGAAGGAGAACGTCATCGTGGGACACAAGATCCCTGCAGGTACAGGCTTGCGCGAATACGACGATCTGATTGTCGGCTCGAAGGAAGACCTTGAGCAGGAGGAAGTACCCGCCGAAGTGGTTGAGGCTTAGGCGTTATTTGGCCATTAGCCATTAGCCATTAGCCATTAGCCATTAGCGTTGAGCCGTCAGTGTGGTTTGATGCTGATGGCTGATGGCTGTAGTTTGATGAATTGATAAAATGATAAATTATGGAAAACAAGAAACAACTGAACATTGATTTGCCCGAGGCTGTCGCTGACGGCGTGTATTCGAATTTGGCGATTATCAGCCATTCTCCGACGGAGTTTGTGGTTGATTTCGCCCAGATAGCACCGGCTGTGCAGAAGGCCAAGGTGCGCTCAAGAGTCATCATGACCCCGCAGAACGCGAAACGTCTATACAGGGCGTTGGCCGACAACCTGCAGAAATACGAGCAGAATTTCGGTCCTATCAAAGATGTCAACGACACAATAGCACCGTTCACGATGGGAAGCGCAGGGGAGGCGTAAGGGTTTAGAGTAGAGAGTAGGGTTGTCATTTCGACCGGAGCGAAGCGAAGTGGAGACCTGAGCGAAGCGAAAGCATTCACCTTTGGTGAATAAATCTTTTAGTTTAGAGTTTAGATTAGTTTATAAGATTATAAGTTTAGAAGATTAAAGTTTAGAGTTGAGAGTTTAGAGTCAGTTTTTTAGTTGAGAGTTTGGAGTTGAGAGGGGCTTACCAAAAAAATTAAAAAAATGATTTTTTTAGGGGGCGGTATTAAAAAATGTTGTATCTTAGCAAGTTCTTTTGATTTTGAGCAGATAAGCGTATGAAAGAAGCGACAATACTGAAAGCGATGGCTTTTGTTGTGGCGATGGCATTGGGAATGTTGTTGCCAATGAGCGCATCGGCGCAGCGCGACGACCTGCTGCGCGTTGACGACAGCTTCAACGGGCCCAGCTCGGTTGTCACATGGACTATTGTAAACAACGGAATCGGACAGACCGCTCCTCTCAGCGACGGACTTCTCGTCCTCGGGGCAGCGGGTGCGGGCTACGCCTTAACACGCCACCGCTCGCAAAAATCGCGCAAGACCTCAAAATCGCACAACAAAGGTGTCGTGATGTTTGCCACAATAGCACTGATGCTGTGCTTCACGCAGTGCAGGAAGAACGTTGACACCATCACCGGTGCGGTGACCGAAGGAGTCTTCATCACGCTGAACGTTGACAACGGCTCGAAGGTGGTGGTTAACCCCACGGGACACAGTGACCCCGCCTATGCCACCGTGACATGGGAAACTAACGACACCATCTACGTTGGCAACAATGGGAAATACTGCGGATATCTTTTATACAACAGTTCTACAGAGAAATTTTCCGGCACCATTGACCCAAAGAATGAAGACGACTATCTGCATTTTTATTTTATGGGCAATAAAGTGTCGATGAAAGATAGTGAAACTGCGGCCAAACCTACGGCAAACACCACTACAACTTTTTATGTGAACATCACCGACCAGACAGAAAAGTATCCTGTGATATCGTACGGACATTCTACTTATTGTTACAATTCAACTCAGACAAATTACGAAGCCACATTGTATAACAAGTGCGCGATAGTGAAGTTCAAACTCAGCACCGACGCCATTTTGATGGCTCATGAAGTCACCATCGACGGCATGAAGAACACTGTTATTGTTGACTTCTCCGCCAACAACGGAGCCACCACCGGCGAGCCATATACATTCAGCAAGGTTGGTGACGGCGACATCACGCTTCACGCGGAATCGAAAGATGTGCGTTGGGCAATACTTCTGCCGCAGGCTGCGGTGACTAACGCCAAGGCTAACGCCACGGGCTATACCAGCACTGACGTGAGTGTCCCGGCCATTGATACAAACGGGTATTACACCAATGATGGTGCCGGCTACGATGTGGTGCTTACAACCGACTTGCCTACCGGTGCTCTCCCGGGCTTGTTTACCGTCAACTCCAGCGGAGACCAAGTGAGGTTTGCCTCAGGCAACCTGACATACACCAGCGACACATGGGCATTTGTGTCCAATAATTCATGGGAGTACAACACTTCTGCGTCAGCAAAGGGCAAAGAGAACGGCTCCCAACACTTCTACTGGGGAACGGTGTTCCAATCTGCCAGCAGCGGAGAATCTGCCTTGCTGGACGAAATCACCACGGCTTTAGGCTCCGGCTGGCGCAGCTTTTCCTTCAATGAGATGAATTATCTGCTGGGGCATTATAATAATGTCAAACGCACCGTTAGATGGCATCACTTTGCCAAAATAACAAGTACTGAGGATATAGGAGTGAATAACAAACGCTACTTGCTCATTTTCCCTGACGATTTCGCGGAGAGTGATTGGAACGAGACTACTATGGGTACCAAGCCAACCACTTTCGATAATAAAACAAGTGATAATGCGATAGCATATAGTGCCACTAACTTTGCCGCCATGCAGAGTGCCGGCATTGTCGTTTTGCCTGCACCGGGGTCTTACGAAAACACTGCTTGGAGAGACTTCGGTAATATGGGCTGGTACTGGACCAGTACTTCGGCATCCAGTTCCAATGCTCGCCGTCTGTTCTTTGATAGCGGTAATGTGAACACTGAAGATAAAGGTAAGAACGGCGGCTATCGCTCTGTCCGCCTTGTCCGTGACATATGACAATCATCGGGAAAAATTTCCCAAGCACACGATTATTAAGAGTTAAGAGTTTCCACTCTCAACTCTTAAAACTTCACTCTAAACAAACTCCAGCTTATCCTGTGTAGTGTTCTTCTCGCAGTAATGGCAATGCAGCTTGATGGCACCTTGAGCGTCTTTTATGACCTTGAATTTAGTCGGGACATCGTGTTCCTTGTTGGTCACGCAGTTGGGGTTGAAGCATTTCACAATGTGTTCGATATGCTCGGGAATAGTGACGGTCTGTTTCTTGATGACCTCAAAATCCTTGATTTCGATTATTGACGCAGTCGGGGCGACCAAACCGATTTTGTTATAGTCTTCCGGGTCGAAATATTTGTCGGACACCTTTATGAAGCCTTTTTTTCCGTATTTTTTGCTTTCCACGTTGATGCCTAAATAAACAGGGTTGTTCACCTTGTCGAGTCCGAGGATTTTAACCACCAGAAAGACTTTGTCGGCAGGGATATGGTCGATAACTGTACCGTTTTCAATGGCTGATACAATCAGTTCTTTTCTCTTTTCCATAATTATTTATTTAAAGATTCAAAGATTTTAGATTTAACGATTTAATTATTTTAATCCTAAGATGGTTGCGATGAGAGCTTGACGGGCATAGACGCCGTTTTGCGCTTGCTGGAAGTAGTACGCTTTCGGGTTGCTGTCAACATCGACATGTATTTCATTGACGCGTGGGAGCGGGTGCATGACGCGGCAGTTAGGCTTCGCGTTGTCGAGCATTGCATTACGCAACACATAGGAATTCTTAACCTTTTCGTATTCTTCCGGGTCGGGGAAGCGTTCGCGTTGGATGCGAGTCATATAGATGATGTCGGAGTGCGGGATGGCATCTTCTAACTCCGTATATTGGTGATACTCGAGGTTACGGTCTTTGATGTGCTGTTTTACCACGCTTGGCAGTTTCAGTTCGACGGGGGACACGAGGTTGAACTTAGCGTTGAAGTGACACATAGCTTCCACGAGGCTGTGCACCGTGCGTCCGTATTTAAGGTCGCCCACGAGTGTAATCTCAAGATTTTCAAGGGTTCCCTGTGTTTTACGGATGCTGTAGAGGTCGAGCATGCACTGTGTGGGGTGCTGGTTGGCACCGTCGCCCGCGTTGATGACGGGCACTTTCGACACTTCCGAAGCGAAGCGTGCCGAGCCTTCGATGGGGTTTCGCATCACGATGAGGTCGGCGTAACTTGCCACCATAGTGATGGTGTCGGCGAGCGATTCGCCTTTCTGCACGCTGGTGCCTGCGGTGCTGCTGAAGCCTATGACGTTGCCTCCGAGCAGCTGTATCGCCGTCTCAAAGCTGAGTCGCGTGCGTGTTGACGGCTCGAAGAAGAGCGAGGCGATGATGCGTCCGTTGAGCAGGTTCTGGTGCGGGTTCTTCTCGAAATCCTCTGCGATGTCCAAAACATGGCAAATTTCTTCCGGCGTGTAGTCGCTGATGGATATCAGACTGCGGTTTTTTAATGAGATAGACATGGTTTTTTTATTTTTTGATTATTAATAATTGATTTTCAAGCAAAAAAAAAGACGGCTTCAAGTGACCGTCAGATGATAAATAAAGATGAAAAGTTGAGGAATCGCTTCCTTTACAGACGTCGTTTTGACGCAAATCCGGTAACGTTTTTTGCCTTGTCATCGGAATGCAAATATACGACAATTTTTTCAGATGTCAAGGAAAAAACAACAAAATTTTTTTTAACATCATTTTCACAAAAATGAAAGAAATCTTAAAATCTTTTAAGAAAAAAGTTCTTGACAAGTCTATATTATTGTTATATTTTTGCGGCGTCAATTCAATACTAAAGAATATGCGAAAAGTGATTTTGAAAACGATTCCCTTGAGTCTGCGGTGTGAGCACAGGCAACCGCAGGCGATGACCTACCTATCTGTAATTGTGCGCCAAAATTTATTTATTAATTCAATAACTGAAAATTTATGAAACGGAAAAATAGCATTTATATTTCGCTTGTTGTGATGCTGATGGCAGGAATCACAATTTATTTTGAAGCGTGTAAAAAAGAAATTGTCACACCTATTATTAATAGTAACAGCTTAGGCGAAAATCACCCGATTTATACCGAAGAGGCGAAGCTCGTGGCAGGCAGGGTCAGGGAGTTTAAAAGACAACTTGCTGATAAAGAGGCTGTTATGAGAAAAGACGTTGATATGCCCATCGACAGCATGATTTGGAATGTCGAGGCATTGTTCAATGCCGAATTTGCCAATCCTGAAAGAAGATATTTGAAAACCGTGACACAAGAGTTGGAGCTGTCAATCGACGTCAGCGGCGATGACAAGGTGGCATTTGGTGATGTGGCTGAGTTTTACGACGACATCACTGATGCTGTGCGTCAGGCTTATGTTGATGACGGCTTCACCACCGGCAAATCGCTGAAAGCGGTAGTCGTAGAGAAAGGCGAGACTGTTGGCGACACTCGTAAAATCAATGTTTATGTCGTTTCGGGAGAGGCGGATGACGACAATTCGGTGAGAGACCCTGTGACAGGACCATTCGGTCCCGGCGACTGTTGGTATTATGGAGAATATGGCGGCACATGTGACGACCCCACGGTGTTTGGTGATGGTGCTGAGATTATTGAAGACTCCATCAATTATTATTATGGAGGCACAATAGTACCCCAGCCCGGGTTCAGGTCGTTGAATTTCGGCATGTACAGAGTACCACTCAAAGGAAATGAATATATTGACGAGAATGGCGAGCCGTATCTCTTTTTTCATAACATTAATGAGAATCCGTCATTGTACATGGACGATCAAATGTTGAATTATTATTATTTAAGAGAGCTTGAGGTGTTATTGCATCTTCTGCCTGAAGATTCGCTTAAAGTTGGCGTTTTGCCTATAATCCCAGCATTTATTGAGGTTGACATAATAGGTCAGTTTGGATTTGTTGACGACGGCAATTATTATCATCACATGAATCATGTGATTTATGGCAGCAAGATGGCTATTCCATCACAGGAGCTCCCTCCAGTTAGAGATTTGTTAAATTAAAAAAAAATTATCATGAAGAAATTCTTATTGTTAATGTCATGCTTTACAGCAATAGTAGCGCAATCGCAGCAATGGGTCATTAAACGTCCATTTGAAGAAGGTGTTATACTTCGCGGAGGCGATTGTAATGGAATCGGAAATTATATTGTAGGAAACTGCAATAATGTCGGGAAATCAGGTTATACGGATGCCTACGCCATGTATGTGAACAATGATGGCGAGTATGTAGAAAAGACGTTCCGTCATGAAGGATACAGAACGAACTTGTGTGCCGCCATCGGTTTGGACGATGGCAATGCTTTTGTGGTTGGCATCAAAGGAGGTACGTTGACCGACATTTATCACGACACTTTATGGATATCGGTGATGACACCGGAACTCGAGATTGTGGAAGAGCATAACTATCCTTTGATTGAGCCATACAAGACATGGACATCCGACGTGTATCTGGCATTTAACAATTACGGTGAGATTATTGTTTTGGCTGATGTTTCCGAGAAAGACTATCCGATGATAACAAATGGTGTGTATGCTGTTTTTAAATGCGACACTCACGGAAATATATTAAAGAGCAAGTATTTCGCGGAAGGGCACGGGGTAGGCGGTGCGAGGCCTACAGGTATCATCAGGGTTCCCGACAGTGATATGATGATGTTGCTCGGACAAGGCTTTTCTTACTCAAACTATCATAGTATATGTTACATCGACAATGATTTGGAGAAGGTGAATGTGTATCAGCTGCCTTGGAAGGAAAGCATATGGAACTACACTGACTATTGGAAACCCAACGGGCATTTCCTGATGTCGTCCACGACTTTTCATCAAGGGGCAACGTCTGAACCGCAATATGCGGCTGTTTTTGAGGTTGATGACAGAGGGCGTTATATCGACACTCTGGTTTATGACAGACCCGATACCGCTGATTATACAGCTCAATTCGGCAGCATGGCGTATGCGGGGAACGACGATATTTTCATCGCCACATTCTGTCAAAAAGGAGCTTATGGGCAGATGACCGCAGATGCTGTTATATGCTTGATTGACAGCGATTTGAATCTGAAAGGGACGAAACGTCTGAAGGATGACGGCACCCTAATAAGAATCCTGCGGTGTTGCAGGACTTCCGACGGCGGTTGTCTTGTATTTGGACAATGTCCGAATATTAAGGACAGAGAGCTGCTATGTGTTTGGAAGCTTTTGCCAGAGGATTTTATCCTGCCTTGGACGCTGAATGATAATCCTGAGGTCTCGCCGCACCATGAGGCATATCCTAATCCGACGAGCGGTTACTTCAATGTGATTTTGGACAATGAGGAAAGCCAAAATGTCGTGGTTAGCATCACCGGCGAGGACGGGTGCAAGTATTTTGAGCGCAGGCTTGAAGCGAGAGGAAAGCTCACTGTCGATGTGTCGTCACTTGAGAACGGAGCGTATTTTTATGAAATCACGACAAAAGGGCATAGCATACGAAAAGGAAAATTCATTAAGTATTAGAAAATGACATCAAAACCAAAATTTATGAAATCACGTATTTTTTTATTTGTCGTTTTATCACTGTTAACGAGTAATGTGATAAAGGCACAGGAAAAAAGTGGCTGCGATTTGTGCGGGCCATCAGGAGCGAGTCAGAATCAGGCGCAAGGCAACTGTTCCGCCACTATAGGTATGAATAATGTTACGAATGGTGCCAATTCGATGGCGGTGGGGCAGGCGAACAAGACCTTCGGGGCGGCGTCAATAGCCATTGGCAAATTCACATGGGCTAATGCCACGAACGCGATAGTTATCGGCTCCGGCATAGGTGATACAGAAGCTAAGGCGTTGATAAACAAATATTCCGGCTCACTGATGATAGGTTTTAACAGTCGCCGCCCCACGCTGTTTGTCAGCAGCTCTAATGGAGGCGTGACAACAGGCAAAATAGGAATAGGTAACGTTACAAACCCTCAGGCCAAAATGCATCTGCTGTCGGATTCCAATGAAGACGCAGGACTCATTTTAGAGACATCGAATAAAACATCCAAAACAGCATTCCTGCAGCTATATGACGCCAATCATAAGATAATGGTGTCGAAAACTGGAATGCACATATCGTCGTTGAACGATAACATTGATATTGACGCTAATAAAATCAAGATGAGCGGTAAGGTCGGAATCAACACCGACAACAATTTCACCGGCGATTATGACTACACTTTGGCGGTGAATGGAGGTATTCTCACAAGCGAAGTGTACGTGAAAGAAGTGAGCGAATGGCATGACGACGTGTTCGACGTTGATTACCGACTGATGCCGCTTGACGATTTGAGAGTTTTTATCCAACGGAACAGACATCTGCCCGATTTGCCTTCAGAGACTGATGTTGTTGAAAACGGATACAATGTGGCGATAATGGAAGGTCTTCTGCTGAAAAAGATAGAAGAGCTGACGTTATATACGATAGAGTTGCGGAATAAGTTGCAGGAGCAACAAGAAATTCTTGAACAACTGCAAATGAGAAACGAATGAAAACATGATGCCATGAAACCGAAATGTTTTTTGATGTTTCTTGCTCTTTTATTGTCATTTGCATTCCATAATGAAGTCATGGCACAAAGATGCCTGGTTTTCAGATATGATGCGGACGGCAATAGAATAAAAAGAATAGTTAATAATGATTGTTATGCGATGAAGGAAATGGAGGAAGTGCCGGAAGTGTTTGGCTATGATGAGATTGAAGTCTATCCCAACCCGACGTTTGGAGTCTTTCATTTATTCATACCTGCGGAAACGAGAAGTAAAACCGCCACATACGAACTGTTTGACACAAGTGGTTTGCTGATGCTCGGGAGTCAGCTGTATGCTGATGAGACTGAGATTGATATCGGGGACTTGCCGGCGGGCGTTTATGTCTTGAAAATCATCAATGGTGATGATGTGCTGTCGAAAATGATTTTGAAATACTAAAACCAAAATTTATGAAAAAAAGGTTGTTATTGATAACGACAGTATTATCTGCTTTGACGCTTTTCTCGCAAACGTATCAGCAGACAGATATTGAACTTGATTCGGAGGTGCCAAGAGACAAGAATGTGATTTATGAGGCTTCCGCGTCGATAAAAATGTCCGACGGCTTCCGTTGTGAGCCAAACACAAACAAGTCGGCAAAATTCTTGATTGACAGATTCGGAGTGTTCCCACCAGAGGAGGGTATTTTGGGCGGCCCCGCCACATCAGGACATGATGGTGTGGTGGGCGCCTTGCCCGGCGAACTGAATGTAAATGAATTAGGTGCTGCCGTTTATTCCATGCCAATATATTTGCCGGCGGGGATAGGCGACATGACACCGGAAATAGCCATAACGTATAATAATCAGAGCGGCAACGGCTTGTTGGGATGGGGCTGGGATCTGACGGGATTGTCGGCGATTGATAGGACAGGTCAAACGATGTACCACGACGGCAATAGAAGCGCGGTGAATTTCGTTGACGATAGGTTTCTGATGGATGGGAAAAGACTCATGTTATGCTCGGGAGATTACGGTGGTAATGGAGCAATCTATAAAACCGAAGTTGATGAAATGAGCAGAATAGAGTCGTTCTCCAATGGTTACAACGGACCTAAACGCTTTGTGGTCCATAAACAAGATGGCACCGTGTGGGAGTACGGAGGCACCGACGATTCGCGTGTCGAACCGCAAAACGCCAATGATGTGGCACTGAAATGGCTCGTCAACAAAATGTCGGACCGTAACGGGAATGAGATAGTTTTTCATTATTATGAAAACCAAAGCACAGGTGAGTCGTATATTAATCACATCGACTATACGTTAAACGCCATGGCGGGAATTAACGCGATGTACAGAGTGCTATTTGAATACGACGATAGGGAAGATGTTGAGAAAGGATTCGTGTTCTCAAATATAGTGCAAAATCGCAGGATTCTGAAAAATATCATAGTCAAGAATATGATGACAGGAGCTGTTTTGTACGACTATTCGTTCAGTTATTTAGAACCGGGGAACTACTCGAATGACTTCAGGTTTATGTATTATCGTCTGAAAAGTATCGGCTTGACAGCTGATGGCATGAAGCTGAACCCCACACTTGTGAGCTGGAACAAAAACTCACATTATCATGATAAGTTTCAGTCGTACTCTTTGAACCGAAATGTGTTTAACAAAGTCCCTTTTGTCGGTGATTTTAATGGCGACGGCTTCTCCGACGTCGTCACAGTGCCATATAAAACGGGCAACACATACAACACCGATGTGCAAGCTGTGGTTTTACTTAATAACGGCGACGGCTCGTTTGGAGAAAACGCCTATTTTACCGTCACTTGCGACAAAACGCTTGAATGGATTTACACGGTTGATTTCAACGGTGACGGGCTGGATGACATCGTGACTTTTTATGCCAATAACGAAAACAAAGACGACTGGAAATCCAAAATACAGGTTTATCTTAATAATGGTCATGGCTTCACTTATATCGGCGAGAAAAAAAGTTCCAGATATTTCACTGTTTATCCCGGAGACTTCTGTGCCGAGCATAAAGTTAGCTTTTTCCTTGAATATAATAACGAGGGATATTCAAGCTCATATACACCTAATATAGTGTATTGTAACGACAACACCATAGTGTCGCAGAATCTCGGTATCCAAGCGTATTACGATGTGCCCGAACATGTTACGATAGAAGATATTGATGGCGACGGATATTCTGAGGTTATTTACATGATGTCTAATCGGTCGGCTATTTGCAAGCTGACCCGTGAGGAAGGTCTTTATGGATTTCACAGAATGTATTACAACAATGATATCAAAAGTGACGACTTCCTGTTTCCGGGCGACTTCAACGGTGATGGATATACCGATTTCCTCAAATACAGCAATGTTCATTATTGGGAGGTGATTTACTCGGATGGCGATAGGCTTACTGCCCCAAAATCGTGCTTGAACAACAATCTGTTGCGAGGTTTGACGTTGGCACCTCAAGACAGATATTACAGCTCTCTGCAAAGCATGTCGATGCCGTCTGAAACAATCAGAACCATTGATTTTGATGGAGATGGGAAGACCGATGTGGGTGTTTTTAAAAGCACTGGCGGCAATTATTATCTCGAGGTGGGGTTTAACGTTTGCGACAAAGCCGATAACACTTGTGATTTCAAGGATATAAGGAGGTTTTACCTGAATATCAACCATTCGCATCAATTTGTACATGTAGGGAACTTTCTCGGACATGAAAATGCCAGTATCCTCGGCAGCGTAAGGAGCAACCCTTTTACTAACGAAATTCCAAAGATAGTGTCATTAAATCCTCATTCCGCAAAATTCAGCGTTGAGCGTATCACCGATGGTTTGGGTAACCGACACGGATTAAGATATGAATATTTAATGCCATATAAAAACGAGTCGTTTTATGAATATGAGTATCAATGGGTTGGAGAACAGATAAGAACTATTCCACTGCCTGTCAAGGCCTTATTCGCCGACACGACAAATAACGTGAATAATCACCAGCTAATAAACAAATATCGTTACAAGAATGTGTATTATCATCCTCAAGGACATGGACTGCTTGGTGTGGAGCGTTGTGAGAGTAATCTTTTGATTAACAACGTGTCCTACCGGAAGAATGTGCTCGAAGGCGATATTGAGGAGATGTCAGTCCATTGTTTGATGTTGCCTAAGTCAAATTTGTTGTTCTCCCACGATAATTTGATTCGCAGAGAGCAGTATGTGTATCATAAATATCAATCTGCTCAAAACGACAAAATTATCTTGCCTATGCTGACAATTAAAAAGACATTGAATTATGACTGTGACAAGCAAGGCGCAATAATAACGTCAATCATTGAAAATATTGATTATCAGTCGGATATTGATGACGATAATTACATGGACATTGTGAACGTCAGCTCCGTGATAACGGGCTATGATGATAATTATACTGGTGACGCTTCGGTTTTGTGTGCATATTATACCGAAACAAGATACGAATACGACAATCGGCCTACCGAATGGATTGTTTCGCGTCCGCATAGTTGTATCAGTGCCAAAAACTCTAAGAACACCGAAAGAGTTGGCGTTTGTGAGTTGTTCGAATATTCCGGCAACAATCCACTGCAAATGACGCGAAAAATATCGCTGCCAAACCTCTTTATGGACATCGCTGACCCATTGCGGATAGTATATCATTATGAGTATGACAGACTTGGGCATGTGGTTGAGAAGTCGTCGCAATCTCCTTCTGAAAAAAAACAAAGGGAGACGAGAGTCAAGTATGGTTCGGAATATAATTACCGCTACCCGACTTCGAAAATCAATGAAAACGGCTGGGAAAACGTGTTTTCATATAATCAGGATTATGGTAATGTGACATCAGTGGTGGACTATAACTCATTCGCTACAGAAAGCAATGCTGATCCACTGGAAATCAGAGTGGAAACAACACTGCCAGACGGAATGAGAAATATCAAAGTCAAGCGATGGGCCGAAGGCAATAAGCACGCGCCTCAAAATGCAGTGTATTATATCTGGGACAAGACATCGGGAAATGCTGAGAAAATGACGTTTTTTGATAAGAATGGCATGCAATTGCGAGATGTCACCCTCGGCTTGAATGGCGAACCGATCTATGTTGATATTACATACGATGATATGGGTAATATCGCTTCAAAATCAAAGCCTTACAAGTCTGGAGACGCCGTTATCAACTATTATTATGTATATGACAGCAATAATCGGTTGATTCAAGAAATAAGTCCAAACGGGATTGTGAAATATTGCCATTATGACAAGTTGCAACAAACAATAAACACAGTATCACCTGAAGGTGTCTCACACGTGGTGGTGGAAAAATACAATCCATTGGGATGGCGCACTCAAACAATTGATATAGGAGGTAACGTCATAAATTATGAGTACTATAGCGATGGTAAGCTTAAAAGCGCGATGATTGGCGACGACCCTAACACAAAAATCTCATATGAATATGATAATCAACGTAATGTGTCTAAAATAAAGGATTTGTCATATGGAGAGATTGATTATGTGTATAATGCATACGGCGAGATGAAAGAAAAACGGACAGCAAGGCAAGGTGTCACTACGTACAATTATGACGACATGGGCAATCTGATACGACGTATAGAATCGGAAGGAAAAGATAAACAAGATATTGTGACTCAATGGATTTACGATAAAGACAAAGGCAAAATCGGCACGTTGTCGAAGATTGTTTATGGCGACAGACATCGTGTGGTTTATGGTTATGACGACTTGTTGCGTGTAACGACCGTTACTGAAACAATCGGAGAAGATAAGTTCGTGACAGAATACATTTATGACAATGCTAACAGGACAGAGTTTGTGACTTATCCAAGCGGTGTGATGATTCGGAAAGTTTATTCCAATTCCGGGTATTATAAGTCGATTATCGACCTTGACACTCAAAAAGTGTTGTGGCACGCCGATGATGCTGATGCCATGGGATATATTACTGATTATCAAGTCGGTAACGGATTGTCAACACAAATGGAATACGATGAGATGACCAGTCTTCTTACCAGCATTCACACAAGCTCGAGCAACAAGTCATATCAAAATCTGTCGTATTCGTATGACGCTTTTGGAAATCTTACTGACAGGGCAAAGTTTACCGGAACTCAACAAATAGAACACTTTGTGTATGATAGCTTTAACAGACTGTCTGAGATTTGGTTGAACAATGTTTTGACAGGAGTGATGGAATACGATGACTATGGCAACATTATGGCAAAAGTCAACGATGGCGATGATGTCTTCTATGAGGCGCATTACGATGAGGCGAGTCCGTATGCTGTCAGCAAAATCAAAACGGATATGCAGAATTTGACCGAGATGTACCAGAGTGTTGAATACACTGTTTTTGATAAAATATCACATATTACCGATGGGAAAAACACATTGTCGATAGAGTATGGATATGACTATGGCAGGATTCATTCTGTGGAGCATTATGATGGCAAAGAGAAAGAGAAAACGTATGTGTCGGATTGTGAGTTTGTCACAGAAAACGGCAAGAAGTATGTTTACACGTATTTAACAGGACCTGTCGGAGTCTTTGCGGTTTGCCGCAGTGATGGCAAGGAGGATAAGAGCATATTTTACATTCATAAAGACCATCTCGGCTCGTGGTGTCTTGTGACAGATGAAAACGGCAAAACGTTGCAAGCAACGAGTTATGACGCATGGGGTAATCCTCGTGATGACAACAGCTGGTCAGGCTCGTATAAAGATGAGTTGCTGTGTGACAGAGGCTTTACAGGTCATGAGCATTTGCTGTCATTCGGGATTATCAATATGAACGGACGCGCCTACGACCCGTTGCTATCAATGATGATGAGTCCTGACAGCTATATTCAGAACCTCGATTTCTCACAGAATTTCAACCGGTACATTTATTGTTACAACAACCCGTTGTCGTATTGTGACCCTACAGGCGAATGGGTTGAGTGGCTCCTTTATGGGTTGTATAATGGCGTGGTCAATGTGATATACAATTTGGATAACATTGATAGCTTCGCGGAAGGAGCATTATCGTTTGCTGCCGGTTTTGTCAGCGGCTGCATAACTCAAGGCTTTTCTAATATGTCGTGGGGCGTGCAAGTGGTGGGCAACATGGTTGGTACCACAATGCAGAGAAGTGTGAATAGTTTTGTTAAGCGCAATACCGGCAATGGTCTGGATTTCAGCATTCTTGAATCAAAAGATTTTAAAAACGACATGATGTATGGTGTTGGCATAGGCTTGGTCTCGGCAGTGTTGAACTCATATTTTGAGCCGCCGACTGATGGCAAAGAAGGCATGACTTTAGGTACTATTTTGTGTAAAAATAAGGCCGAACGCAAACTGTTGGAAAATTACGCCGGCAAAATAGCGGGTAACTTGTTCTCCGGAAAATATATGTTTAGTGGGTTTAATGTCAACAATAACAACTGGAGGGATGTCGTGCCATATTTCAAGTGTGTTATGGGAGTCATGTCTCATGGCTTGGAATTTGAAGGGCATTCGGAGACACTCGGAAATTTGTTCGACAAACTTCTTAATTTCGATTTCTCGGGATTCATGAGGCAATTCGGTGATAACTCCAATTATTGTTATAGCCAATTTCGTTCTTTATTTGTAAAAAATGGTGAGTAATTAGCGTTTTTTTACTATTTTTGCACCCGGATATTATAAAGTTTTGTACTATGCTGGAATTGATTTTGAAACAACTTTTTGTTGATGCTTTCAAGAAGCTTTACGGACAGGAGCCACCTGCCCAGAATGTCAGCTTCCAGAAAACACGAGCCGAATTTGAAGGCGACGTCACCATTGTGGTGTTCCCGTTTGCCAAATTGGCAGGGAAAGCCCCTGAATCTCTCGCTGACGAGATAGGGACGGAGATGATGCGTATAAGCTCATTCATAGCCAAATTCAACGTGGTGAAAGGCTTCCTCAATCTTTTGATATCAGACAGCTATTGGATTGATTTCATGCAGAAGAATCATCAGAATGAGTACTTCGGAAGAAAAGAGGTTTCAGGACGACCGGTGGTGGTGGAGTATTCCTCTCCAAACACCAACAAGCCTTTGCATCTTGGTCATATCCGTAACAACTTGCTGGGATGGAGCGTGAGTGAGATCCTTAAAGCCAACGGCGAAAATGTGGTTCGGGTGAACCTCGTGAACGACCGCGGTATCCATATCTGCAAGAGCATGATTGCTTGGCAGAAGTGGGGCGACGGATGCACTCCGGAATCGACAGGGAAGAAAGGTGACCATCTTATTGGCGACTTCTACGTGATGTTCGACAAGCATTTCAAGGAAGAAGTGAAGAGTCTGCTGCCTGCAAATTATGATGAACTTGACGACGACGCCAAGGAGAAAGCCAAGGCAGAGGCGGAAAACGCTTCGCCGCTGATGCAGGAGACACGCGAGATGCTTCGCAAATGGGAGGCAGGTGACAAAGAGGTGCGTGAACTTTGGGAGATGATGAATAACTGGGTGTATCAAGGCTTTGATGTGACGTACAAACGTCTCGGAGTGTCGTTCGACAAGATTTATTACGAGTCGCAGACTTACCTGCTCGGTAAGAGTACCGTGATGGATGGCTTGAAGAAAGGCGTTCTGTATCAAAGAGATGACAACTCGGTGTGGTGTGACCTCCGTGATGAGGGTCTCGACGAGAAACTGTTGCTTCGCAGAGACGGCACGTCCGTTTATATGACTCAAGACCTCGGGACGGCTCAGCTGCGTTATGACGAGTTCCATCCGAAGAAACTGATTTATGTGGTGGGCAACGAGCAGAACTATCACTTCGATGTGCTGAAACGTGTGCTCGTCAGACTGGGCTTCGAATGGGGTAACGACATTGAGCATCTGTCTTACGGTATGGTTGAGTTGCCAAGCGGAAAGATGAAGTCACGCGAAGGCACCGTTGTCGATGCCGATGACTTGATGGACGAGATGGTCGCGACGGCGAAAAATGTGTCGGAAGAATTAGGGAAAGCCCATGGACTGACAGACGAAGAGGCGAACAAGCTGTATCATATCATAGGACTTGGCGCTCTCAAGTATTTCATACTGAAGGTTGACCCGAAGAAAACGATGCTTTTCGACCCGAAAGAATCTATCGATTTCAACGGTAACACCGGCTCTTTCATACAATATACACATGCACGTATATGCTCGGTGCTGCGTAAAGCAGACGAGGCCGGCATAAAAGCCGGCGACACGGTGGATGTCGAGAGTATATTGCCCGAAGAGAAGGCGTTGCTGACCAATATTCACACATGGCCGTCAGTACTTGAACAAGCAGCGACAAACCGCAGCCCCGCCATGATTGCCAATTATATCTACGACCTGTGCAAAGGATTCAACCAGTTCTACCAGGAATGCACTATCTTGAAGGAACAGGATGAGAGACGCAGAGTGTTCAGATTGCAGCTGGCGGCAATGACGGCGCGTCTGTTGCGTAATGCCGGCGATTTGCTTGGCATGCAGATGCCGGAAAGGATGTAAAAATAACGGAAATGAACGTTTTTTATTTACCGGACGCTAATGATGGAATGGTCTCCTTCCCTGAGGAGGAGTCAAGACACTGTGTCAAGGTTCTGAGGATGCAGGCAGGAGACCGTTTCTGCGTCACCGACGGCAAAGGCTCGTTATACGACGCCGAACTGGTGGAGGCACACCCGAAAAGAGCAGTGGCGTGCCTGTCGAACAAACGCGCCGGATACGATAACAAGACGTTCAGACTCGAGATAGCTATAGCCCCGACAAAGCTCAACGAGCGAACAGAATGGTTCCTTGAAAAAGCCACGGAGATAGGTATAGACAAAGTGCAACTGTTCGCTTCATGCCATTCCGAGCGCCGTGTGGCTAACGTGGAGCGTTTCCGTAAGGTGATGATAGCCGCGATGAAACAGTCGATAAAATCAAGACTGCCTGAGATAGAAGACGTTACGGACTTTAACAAGATGGTGCAACAGCCTTTTGACGGCCAAAAGTTCATCGCCTGGATTGACGACGATGTGACAGACCTCTTGTGCGATAAATACGAGAAAGGACAAAACGCCTTGGTGCTTATCGGTCCGGAGGGTGACTTCAGCCCTGAAGAGGTGCAGCTGGCAAAAGACAACGGCTTCGTGCCGGTCAGCCTCGGCGAGGCCAGACTGCGGACTGAGACGGCGGCAGTGGTCGCATGCCATACAGTGCAACTGATAAACCAAATGAGAAAATGATGAAAAAGTTGCTTGTGGCCGTTTTCATGCTTCTTACAATGGGTGCTTTCGCCCAGCAGACACAGATAGCACTCCTCAAATACAGAGGCGGCGGCGACTGGTATGCCAACCCTACGTCGTTGCCTAATCTTGTGAAGTTCTGCAACCAAGAACTGCATACCGACCTGAACCCTAACGTGGCGACGGTGGAGGCGGGAAGCCCCGATATCTTCAACTATCCCTTTGTGCATATGACAGGTCACGGTAACGTGACATTCGACAAGGCGGAATGCGACAACCTGCGAAACTACCTGCTGGCAGGAGGTTTCCTGCATATCGATGACAACTACGGAATGAAGGACTTCGTTATGCCGCAGATGCAAAAAGTGTTTCCTGAACTGGAATGGGTGGAGCTGCCTTATTCACATGAGATATTCAAGGAACCTTACGCGTTTCCCAACGGACTGCCGAAGATTCATGAACATGACCTCAAGACACCGCAGGCGTTCGCAATGATTTATGAAGGCCGCCTGATTTGCCTCTTCACCTACGAATGCGACCTCGGTGACGGCTGGGAAGACCAACGGGTGCATAAAGACTCCGACGAGGTGCGACTGAAAGCTCTGAGAATGGGCGCAAATATCATACAATACGTGTTTACTCAATAACATATTGTTTAACTAAAATCTTCAAAATGAATGAGACCAATTTAAAAATCACAAAAAAATGTCCGTATTGCAACAGAATAATTGTCGGGCGGACTGACAAGGTTTTCTGCGATGACAAATGTAGAAATAATTTCTACTATAGAGTCAACAATGAGCAGAAGACATATATCCGCGCCATCAACAAGATTCTGCTGAAAAACCGAGGAATCCTCAGGACTGTAAATCCTTTTGGGAGAACGTCGGTCACAAAAAGGTGTCTTGAAGAACTGGAATTTGATTTCAATTGTTTCACCGGTATTCATAAAACCAAGAAAGGGAAGCTTTACTATCTTGTTTATGATCAGGCGTATAGCATCGATGATGACGAAAAAGTGAGCTTAGTCGTTTTCTATCGTGATGCTCAGTCCGTCATAGGCTAACATCATGTTCGACGGCAATGTCTTGTTGACATCCTCGGCCTTCCCCATGGAATGGCTGATGTGGGTGAACCATGCTTTTTTCACATTAAGATGACGGGCTATCCCGATGGCCTCCGGAAGGCTTATGTGAGAGTAATGCTTTTCGTGGCGCAGAGCCTCAATGATAAGATATTCAACACCTTCGAGCTTTTTGAGACTCTCGTCGGAGATGTAATGGAAGTCGGTGACGTATGCGAAATTGCCTATGCGAAAAGCGTAACATAACATCTTGAGATGCAACAATGGTATCGGCATTATTGATAACTCATTGATAACGATAGGCTTGTCCTCTACTATGTCGATGAGCGAATATGTCGGGGCACCGGGGTATAACTCATTTTTGTCAACAAAAGCATAAGAGTACTCGCGCTTTATCTCTTCTTGGGCTTCAGGCGAGGCATAAATCGGCATCGAGATGTTCTGCAGGAAATTGAACGACCTCACGTCGTCAAGACCGCCAATGTGATCCTTGTGATGATGAGTGATAAGGATGGCATCTATATGCCGGACGTTCTCACGAAGCATCTGCTGACGGAAATCAGGACCCGCGTCAACACATATCGTCGTGTGGTCTGTCTGGATAAGAATGGACGTGCGCAGACGCTTGTCACGAGGGTCTGTTGACCTGCAAACGTCACAATTACAGCCAATTACAGGAACACCCTGCGAGGTGCCGCAACCTAATATGGTAACCTTCATCATAGTCGTGAAAAAACGACGCAAAGATAAAAAAATCATCTCATATGACGAAAAAAATATCATCGTTATACATAAATTTAGTATCTTTGCAAGCTATTTTGTGGAGCATCACGGTTATGAAGGCTGTTGTAAAGTTTTTTAGACATCGAGCTGTAGGCAGATTCCTGAAAAGGAGAAAAGCTTGCGTGTTGCCGGATTTGAACAAATATCCGTCGGTGGCTGTCGTGCTTGACAATGACCAATTTGAGCACCATAAAGAGATAGAACAGGCACTGTCGAAAGTGTTTGTGATGAAGAGATACACCTTCATCGTCTATGCCGATACCTTGCCCGGCACCGTGATGCAGACGGAACGTTACTTTTTTATCACGAAAAACGATTTCGACTTTTGGGGAATGATAAAAAAGGACAAAAAAGAAGCCATTGCCTATATGTCGTTTGATATGGTTGTTGACTTTTCGAGAAAATCTGACGATTTGGAAACGAATAACTACATCATCTCATTGATTAACAGCTCGTTCAGAGTGACGTTCGGAAATACGGCACGGCAATTGTACGATTTGGTTATTGACTCAAAAAAAGAAGACAGCATATTGAATCAGATAGGGATCTTGCACAGATATCTGTCGATGTTATTAGGAAAATGATGAAAAAGAATCCGTTTATAGGTACGGGAGTGGCTTTGATAACTCCTTTTAACGATGATTATTCTGTTGATTATCATTCGTTAAGGAATATTGTCGATGTCATTTTGCAGAATGGCGCTGATTTTCTGGTGGCTCTCGGCACCACTTCCGAGGCTCCGACCATGACCGCTGACGAGAAGGCTATGGTGGTTAAGACCATAGTGGATGCTGCCGGCGCGCGTTGCCCTATCCTCCTGGGGATGGGTGGCAATAACACCGCCGCTCTGCTCGAAAGTATTAAAAACCAAGACTTTACGGGTGTTGACGGGATATTGAGCGTGGTGCCTTACTATAACAAGCCCAACCAGCGTGGCATGAAGGCGCATTTCACCGCTGTGGCCGACGCCTCGCCGGTGCCGGTGGTGCTTTACAATGTGCCGGGAAGAGTGGGTGTCAACCTGCAAGCAGCCACTACAGTGGAACTTGCACATCATCCGAATATAGTGGCGGTGAAAGAGGCATCGGGTAACATCCAGCAAATCATGGAGATACTGCGCGACAAACCTTATGATTTCACCGTGCTTTCCGGTGACGACGGCATCACCCAACCAATGATGGCTCTCGGTGCTAAAGGCGTGATTTCAGTGGCCGCCAACGGCTACCCTAAGCCATTCTGCAAGATGGTTCATGAGATGCTCGAAGGCAATGAGAAAGAAGCTCTTGCACTGCATTATAAGATGCTGAGAATGAATGGCTTGATATTCGCTGACGGCAATCCGGCCGGCATCAAGGCACTGATGGCTCACAACGGACTCTGCCGGAATGTGCTCCGCCTTCCTTTGGTGCCAGTCAACGATAATATCCGACAAGAGATTGAAAATGAATATGATAACAATTTGAAATAAATTTAAATTTTAACAAAATGAAAAAAAATCTTTTACTTATCCTTTTGTTGTTCGTTTCTTTCGGCTTGACAGCGCAGGAAAAGGACCTCGACAAACTCATGCAGGAACGCAACGAGTATTATTTTACTTTTGAATTGAATGGCAACGACAATCTCCCCCTGATTGCCAAGACCATCTCGGTTGACCGTGTTGACGGCAATGTCGTCACGGCTTATGCCAACAACAAGAAATTTGCTGAATTTCAGGCACTTGGCTATGAAGTCACACTACAAACACCTCCTTCAATGCTGTTTGAGGTCGAGATGTGGGACGGCTCAAACCGTGATGAATATGATTGGGACTCATATCCGACATACGAGGCTTATGAATCAATGGTTTACCAATTCGCTGCCGACCACCCCGACAAATGTGAGGTCTCATGCCTCGGGACACTGTCGAGCGGCCGTAAGATTCTGTTAGTTCACATCAATAATGGCGTGACAGAGGGCAAGCCGAAGTTCTTATACACTTCGACGATTCACGGCGACGAGACGACCGGCTGGATTATGATGCTTCGTTTAATCGACTATATCCTTGAAAATCCGACACTGCCGGAATGCCAGAACGTGCTCGACAATATCGACTTGTATATTTCACCGCTCACCAACCCGGACGGCACCTATCATGGAGGAAACAACACTGTTAACGGTGCTCAACGTTACAACGCCAATGGTGTTGATATGAACCGCAACTACCCCGACCCGCACAGCGGACCGCATCCTGATGGTGAGGAATACCAGCTTGAGACACAATGGTTTATGCAACTTGCCGAAGAGAACGCATTCGTGATGGGTGCCAACTATCATGGTGGGGCGGAGGTTATGAACTATCCTTGGGACAATAGTCACACGCTTCATGCCGACGACGCATGGTATCAGCTCGTGTGCCGCGAATATGCCGACCTTGTGCATCTGGTCAACTCAAGTTACATGACTTATCTTAACAACGGCATCACCAATGGTGCCGACTGGTACATGATAGGCGGAGGTCGCCAGGACTATATGAACGGCTATCGTCAATGCCGAGAGGTTACCATCGAATGCTCGAACACCAAACTCGTGTCGGGCTCACAACTGCCTAACTTCTGGAACTATAACAAGAATGCCATATTCGCCTTCATGAACCAGTGTCTGAACGGCATCCACGGCACAGTGGTTGACGCCGAGTCCAAGGCTCCGATAGGTGGTGCCACAATCACCTTGGTGGGACATGACGATCAGTACTCAACAGTGTCGTCACAACTGCCTGCCGGCGACTTCCATCGTCCGGTGAAGGCCGGGACGTATAACGTAAGAATCACCAAAAACGGTTACGAGGCTTACGAGACACAGGTAACAGTGACTGATAATGAATCGATTACACTCGATGTCCAACTTGTGGCATTGGAAGGCATAGTCGCCGACTTCACCGTTGACGCCACCACCGTAAATATTGGCGGAACAGTGCATTTCACGGATAACTCATGGGGCGCGCAACTCGTGAGCTGGGAATGGGAGTTTGAAGGCGGCACTCCTGCAACGTCAACAGTATTGAACCCTACGGTGACATACAACGAGGCGGGCACCTTCGGAGTGCGTCTCACCGTTACCAACGCCGATGGCGAGAGCGACACGAAATATATGCCTAACTACATCTCAGTCGTCGAGGCGTATAACATGCAAAACACAACAATCACGACTTGTAGCGCATTGTTTTACGATGACGGCGGACCGTCGTCAAACTACGGCAACAACAAAGATCTGACAATGACGTTCATGCCGGCCACGGAAGGCGGTCTCATAGAGGTGACATTCATCTCGTTTGACACGGAGACCAACTACGACTATTTGTATATCTACGACGGCACTTCTACGACGGCCACCCAAATCGGGCAATATTGCGGCGGCAACACCCCCGGCGTGGTCACCGCCACCAATGCGGCCGGCGCGTTGACATTCAGGTTTACCTCCGACAGCAGCGTGACAAAAGAAGGATGGGTGGCAAGCGTCAGATGCTTGGGCGTGCCGATGGAAGTGACGGCCAACGTTGAAAACGACACCATACTCATAGGTGAGACAAATCGTCTGCATGCAAACGCCTCAGGTGGCTTATACTCATACACTTACCTGTGGTCGCCTGCCGATAATCTCGACGACGCCACGGCGCAAAACCCGGTGTTCACTGCAACAGAAGGCGGCGATTTCACCTACACCGTGACAGTGACAGACGGCTCGGAAACAGTATCGGCATCAGTGACATTCACAGTCATCGACGACACTGATGTTGATGAAAACGAATCAAACAAGGTGTCGGTTTACCCGAATCCAACGTCTTCAGTCATCAATATAAACGGGTTGACCGACTTCACCAATCTTGAGGTGACAATCGTCAATGTTCAGGGGCAAGTCATGATGACTGCCGTTAACACATTGGTAATCAACGTGAAAGATATTGAGCCGGGAATTTATTTCATCAATGTCAATTGCGATGGAAGACAAACAATAAAGAGAATTGTTGTGGAATAAAACTCCACAATAATTTTCTTTTAAATGACGTTATTACAAAGCTAAAAAGATGTAATTTTGCAGGATGCTGAAAAACAGGTTTTTATTATCGATAACATTGTGTTTGCTGGTATGCGTGTCGTGCGGCAAGTACTCGAAATTGCTCAAAGGAACGGACAACGAGGCGAAATATAACGCCGCGCTGGATTACTATGAGAAGAAGAATTATGACCGCGCTTTGCAGCTTTTCGACGTAATGCAGGCATATTACCGCAACAAACCGGAAGGCGAGAACATATCGTATCTCACCGCGGAGTGTTATTTTAATAAAAAGGAATACATCGTGGCGAGCAGCTACTATAAACGCTATGTGACACGGTATCCTATGGCATCGCATACCGAAGAGGCTTTCTTCAAAAGTGCCGACTGCTATTACATCATCTCTCCGCCGATAACCTTAGACCAGGATGACACATACACTGCCATCAAGGAGTTTACGAGTTTTATAGAGATATATCCTAACAGTCCGAGGGTGCCGGAGGCAAGTGCCAAGATCGACACGCTGAAGATAAAGCTCGAGGAAAAGGATTATTTAGTGTGCGAGCTTTATTTCAAAATGGAGGAATATCAGGCGGCGATTACGAGCTATGAGGCGTTCTTGAAAGAATATCCGACCACATCGCATCGCGAAGAAATCCTTAACAATATGGTAATCAATTATTACCGTTATGCTGAGAATAGTGTCAAAGCGAAACAACGCGAGCGTTATGAACTGGCTCTGGAGAAATATAACACACTGTGCTATGTCTTCCCGGATAGCGAGTATATCTCGAAATTAGAGCCTACAATCAACAAGATAAGGGAAAAATTAGAACAATACAAATAAAAAAGATATGATCGACTTTAGAAAAGTTAAGACGGAAACAACAGCAATCACACGTCAGAAAGACCAATTCTACGTTGGAACAGGAAATATCTACGAGACAGTTGCAATTCTCTCAAAGAGAGCCAACCAGATCGCGTCAGAGGAGAAGCAGGAGCTGAACAAGAAGATTGAGGAATTTGCCTCACAGAACGACTCTTTGGAGGAGGTGTTCGAGAACAAAGAGCAGATTGAGGTGGCGAAATTCTACGAGAAGCTGCCGAAACCGACGCTCATCGCCATCGACGAGTTCCTTCATGACCAGCTTTATTACCGTAATCCGAGCAAGAAAAACGAAGGCGACTTCTAAAAATGCTTACCGGAAAGAAAATCCTAATCGGAATTACAGGAAGCATTGCCGCCTATAAGATTCCGCTGCTGGTACGGCTTCTGAAGAAGCAAGGCGCTGAGGTTCAGGTCGTTATGACAGATGCGGCAAAAGACTTCGTGACACCACTCACGTTGGCGACGTTGAGTGGTTTGCCTGTTTTATCGAAAGGCTTCGACACTGAGACAGGCAAATGGAACAGCCACGTGGAACTCGGACTGTGGGCCGACCTCTTTGTGATAGCTCCTGCATCGGCCAACACCTTGGCGAAGATGGCAGCCGGAATAGCTGATAACTATCTGCTAACTGTCTGTCTGTCAGCCAAATGCCCGATTATGTTCGCTCCGGCGATGGACCTTGACATGTACAAACACCCGGCTACACAAGAGAACATCAGCACTCTCATCAGCCGCGGGTGCATCTTCATAGCACCGGCATCAGGTGAACTGGCATCGGGACTGTGTGGCGAGGGCAGGATGGAAGAACCGCAGGAGATTTTCAACAAGATAAAGGATTTTTTCCAAAAAAAACAACGCTTCGCGGGTAAGAAGGTGGTGGTGACAGCAGGACCTACCCACGAGGCTATCGACCCGGTGCGTTTCATCGGCAACCACAGCTCAGGACTGATGGGCATCGAGATTGCACGCGCCTTCGCCGACCAAGGTGCTGACGTCACCTTAGTGCTCGGCCCCTCGTCGATTCGCGCGGAGAGAAACAGCATACAGGTGATTCCGGTGACATCAGCAGAAGAGATGTTCAACGCCACCACAGCGACATTCAAGAACGCCGACATCGCAGTGCTGAGCGCAGCGGTGGCCGACTTCCGCCCGGAAACGGTAGCCGACCATAAAATCAAGAAGAGTCCTGACAACGACGCGATGACGCTGAGACTCGTGAAGACAGAGGATATCCTCAAAACCATAGGACAGAAGAAAAAAGAAAACCAGATGCTCATCGGTTTCGCACTTGAGACAGAGAACGGCATAGAGAACGCCAAGAAAAAACTGCATTCCAAGAACATAGACATGATTGTGCTGAATACTATGAACGAAGCCGGCGTGGGGTTTAAGACGAAGACTAACAAAGTGAATATCATCACTAAAGACGATAAGATCATCGAATATGGGCTGAAACCGAAAAACGAGGTGGCTCAGGATATCTTAGACGTTATATATCAATCACTTACAAGACAATAGACATGAAAAAAAACATCCTTCCGATATTGTTTCTGCTATTCTTCGCGGCACAAAACCTATACGCGCAAGAGTTCAACATCACGGTGAGTGTCAACACTAAGCAGGTGTCAGGCACCGACCAGCGCGTGTATGAGTCGCTGCAGGAAGCCGTCACAAACTTCATGAACAACAGAATTTGGACAAACATACAGTTTGAGGAGCAGGAACGTATTGAAGGCACTATGGTGATTGTGGTGAAAAGCAAGGACGGCAACAACATAACCGGCGAGATTAACATAGCATTGCGCCGTCCGGTTTATAAATCGAACTACAACACCCCATTGTTGAATTATATTGATACAGACTTCAGTATCAATTACATAGAGTCACAACCTTTAGATTTCAACGAGAACTCGTTCATGTCAAATCTCACTTCGATTCTGGCATTTTACGGGTATTATTGCCTTGGGTTGTATTTCGACACATTCGGACTTTATGGTGGCGATGCGATGTTTGCGGCGGCCGATATGGTGGTCACGCAAGCGCAAAGTGCCATGGAACCGGGCTGGAAGGCTTTCGACAGCTACAGAAACCGTTACTGGCTGCTTGAGAGCTTTACCAACGCGGCATATCGCCCGTTACGCCAGTTTATGTATGAGTATCACAGACTTGGCCTTGATGTGATGGGTAACGGCAAGGTCGATGACGGACGCGCGGCGATGACAAAATCACTCGAATATGTGAAGTCGGTGTTTAACAGCAAGCCCAACCTTTATTTCATTCAGATTCTCGACGATACGAAACGCGATGAGTGGAAAAACGTCTATTCTATGGGACCGCAGCAGGAACGCACCAAAGCCGTCAACATATTGCGTGAACTCGACCCGACACACGCTGAGGAATACGAACAGCTGCTGACCGCCAAACCGAAATTCTAAAGCAATGTTAAGGCGCCTTACAATAAGTAATTATGCTTTAATTGATTCATTGTCAATGACTTTTGATGATGGATTCAGCGTTATTACCGGTGAGACGGGCGCTGGAAAGTCAATTTTGCTTGGCGCACTTGGCTTCGTGCTTGGCGAACGCTCCGACTCAAGCATCATGCTCGACGAGTCGAAAAAATGCTCTGTGGAAGCTTCTTTTATCGTTGATAATGAGCGTTTTAAGACGTTTTTTGACGAGAACGACCTCGATTTTGACGAAGAACTGATTCTAAGACGCGAGCTGTCGCCGACAAAAAAATCAAGGGCGTTCATAAACGATACCCCCGTCAATGCACAACAGCTTAAAGAGCTTGGCAGTCAATTGGTTGACATTCATTCACAACATGACTCACTGCTTCTGACAAATGCCGATTTTCAGCTCGGCATCGTGGACAATGCCGCTGATAATAGCAGCTTGCTCGCTGAGTATCAAGAGGTTTATCGAAAGTTCGTCTCACTGAAAAACGAGCTTGAATCGCTTAGAGAGATGGCTAAAAAAAATCTTGCCGAAAACGACTTCCTGAGCTTCCAACTCGACGAACTTCTGAAGGCTGACTTGCAAGACGATGAGTATGAGGAAGTTAGCCGGCGTCTCGAACTGCTGGAAAACGCCGAGGAGGTGAAGACACTGTTAGCACAGTCGCTAAGCACACTGAGTGAATCGGAAGTCTCGATTCTCGACAGAATGAACGAACTGAAATCGTCGGTTGACAAATTGAGAAGATACCTGCCTCAGGCCGAACAATATATAGAACGCTTGGAATCAACAAAAATAGAGCTGAGAGATATAGCGCAAGACCTTGACAATCTGCAAGATAGCACACAGTTTGACGCTTCGTCGCTTAGTGAGCTTCAAGAGCGTTTCGACTTGATACAGCGTCTGATGATGAAACATCATGTCAACGATTATGCCGAACTTCTGACAATTCGCGAGGATTTGCGGCGGGAAGTCAACGCATTCTCAAATATCGACGAGCAAATCGCGAAGAAAGAACAAGAAGTCGTGAGATGCGAGGATGAGCTGTCGAAACTCGCTGAAAATCTGTCTGTCAGACGTAATAAAGTCAAATTCTCGTTTGAGAAATCCGTTACCGACATCATCCGTCAGCTGAAGATGCCGTTTGGCGTTTTTGAAATCGAGCTGTCAAAGTTGTCCGGCTTCACCAACAGCGGCAAAGATAGGGTGAGGTTCCTTTTCTCCGCCAACAAAGGGGTGTCTCCCGATGACATGAGCCGTGTGGCATCGGGAGGCGAGTTGTCGCGTTTGATGTTGGCTATCAAGGCGGTGGCAGCCGAGAGTAACTATATCCCCACCTTGATTTTCGATGAAATAGACACCGGAGTGTCGGGAGAGGTCGCCTCAAAACTTGGCGACATCATGCGGAAAATGGGGGAGAGCCTGCAGATTGTCTCAATAACACATCTGCCACAGATAGCGTCAAAAGCCCAAAGCCATTTCTTTGTCTATAAAGACGAGAGCGCACAAAAAACACGCTCATGTATCAGGCAACTGTCTCACAATGAGCGTGTTACGGAAATAGCCAAAATGCTTTCTAACGATAAAATAACCCAAGAAGCAATAAAAGCAGCAGAAGTTATTCTTCGGCAGCCGTCATTTCGACCGACCGAAGGGAGTGGAGAAATCTCAAATAATTGAATGAGATTTCTCGATTCCGCTTCGCTTCACTCGAAATGACGTGTTGGGGAATTATTTAAAAATCTCCTTGTACTTTAACTCCTTAACATTTCCGAACTTCTCAAGTGCTTTCAGGTCAATCTGCTTGCCGTTGCCCGACATCATGATGACAATCGGACGGTTGGCGACGAAATTCTTGTAGAACTCCTGAACATCCTGATATTCAGTGTTTTTGATGATGTTAGTCATGTCAATTCTCGGGTCGTGTGTGTAACCTTGCTCGACCCATGCGCTGACTGATTGCGGGATGTTTCTGAAAGAGATGTAGTCGGACGAGCGCGACATGATAAGAGCGTCTTTCGAGGCGTTGAATTTCTCAATGCGTTCAGGCATGTCGGTTATCAGGCCGTGCATCACCTCAATGCCTTCGTTGGTTTTGTCGGATTGTGAGCCGAGGTAGGTGAACAAGAATCCGGGTTTGCGGTTCAGATAATCGTAGTTAAAATAGCCGTAAGCCGAGTAACCTAACGAGCGGAACTCTCTAATCTCTTGAAACACAATCGAATACATATCAGTGCCGAAATATTTGTTGAACACTTGCGCGACAGCCTTGTCTTTCTCGCTCAAAATCTCGCCCGGGACATACATAAAAATGTTGCTTTGCCTGAATTTCTTGTTTGTTGCGATGAAAATCTGATTGTCGTCAAAGCGTTTCTCGGCAATGAACCCCTTCTTCACGATGTTAGCGTCGTCCTTGATGATGTTGTGTTTGAGCAATGCGTCCGCCACCTCTTTGAAGTCGATGTTGCCAACGAAATAGATGTTGCCGCTGTAGTTGAAAACGTTTCTCATGTCGTTCAAAATCTCATCACCGCTGCGTTTTGCCCATGTCTTGACGGGTGTTTTGTTGATGAAAGACGATTTGTCACCGTACAGGGCATATTTGAAAACAGCCTGGCCCCATGTGGAGGCGTCTTCTTTGAGGTTCTTGTCTTCCGTGATTTCATTCTCCACAAGGATGTCTTTTTTCTTCTCGTCGTTCGATGGGGTGAGAATTTTTTCCTCACATAATGCGAGTATCACGTCCAAGTCTTTTTCAAAGCCGCTGATATTCAATGTTGTGGAGAACTGTGAGGCACTAATGTCAACAGATGCGCCAATTTTTTGGAACGCAAGGCTCATCTCTTCGAAACTCTTTGATTCTGAACCTTGTAAACTCCAATATGATATGGCTCTTTCCAAATCGGAGTTGTCATTTTTACCATAGTTGTATTCAATACTTAAGGTGAAGATGTCGTTATATGGATTTTTTGTCGTGAACATCTTGTAACAATTGTTGACATCGAATATCTCCACGTCTTTCCCAAACTCTATATTTTGAGGCGTGACCTGCGGAACCTCTTCAGCTTCAATCATTTGGGCGAACTCCGACTTGGCATCGGTGTTCTTTGCCTCTATCGGCTTCCAGTTAGGCTTGTCAACCTTGTCTTTCGCAGGGAATCCCATTTTTGAACGGATGTCGAGATAATCTTCACCGAAATATTTGTTGGCAACAGCTATGATTTCATCTTTTGTGATAGTCTTAATGCGCTCTGTTTCAGCGAGATACTCGTCGTATGTCATATTGCGCATCTCGAGTTCAAGGATAAGTCCCGACAAATACGTCGGGTTTTCCATATTTTGCATGCGTTCTATTAGGACGTTGGTACGGATTGCCTCAAACAGCTCGTCGCTGAAGTCGCCGTTTTTAAGTTTCTCTATGCTTGCCAAGATGATGTTTTCGGCTTTTTCATGCGACTGTCCGATGAGTTTGGGTGCGTAGAGTATGACGTTTGCGCCGTAATCTTCGAGAGAGAGAGGCATGAGCATCGCCATCATGATGTTGCCGTCGAGCATCTCCTTGTCCATGATGCCTGTCTCGCCGTTGCTGAACACTTGGCATGCCATGGTGAGCGGCAGATAGTCGTCGTCAGTCACCGTGACGCCTTTCCATGCCAATGCGCCTATCTTTATAGGTGTCATTCTTACATTTTTGATGGTCGGTCCATTAAATTCCGGCAATGTGAATACCGGCTCTTCCGGCAGCTCGCCACTGCGCCATGTGCCGAATTTCTCTGCCACCATAGGTTCGACCTCCTCGATGTTGAAATCGCCCACGAGGATGAGTGTCATGTTGTTGGCCACATAATAGGTGTTGTAGAACTCGCGCATGCGGCGTGTCTGAGGGTTCTTCAGATGCTCGGTCAAGCCGACGATGGGACGGCCGTAAGGATGCTCGCCGAAAATCTCCTTGAACATGTATTCCTGGAAAGCGGTGATAGGCGAGTCGCCATACATGTTTTTCTCTTCGTAAACCGTTTCAAGCTCGCTTTGGAACAGACGGAACACAGGGTTGCGGAAACGCTCCACGTAAACGTCCATCCATTTCCCTATCTGGTTGGAAGGGAAGGTGTTGAAATACACTGTCTGGTCGTAGGATGTTCCTGCGTTCAAGCCTGTGCCACCCATCTTTGTGAGGATGACATCGGTCTCGTTGGGGATGGCATAATCAGTGGAAGCTATCGACAACTCGTTGATTTTCTGTTGGATAGCGGCACGTTCCTTGGCGTCGGTGGTCTCATGCAGCCTGTCGTACATGATGTCGATGCTGTCGAGATACACTTTCTCAGCCTCCCAGTTGATGGTGCCAATCCTGTCGGTGCCTTTGAACATGATATGCTCGAAATAATGTGCCATGCCGGTGGCGTCGAGAGGGTCGTTCTTGCTTCCGGTGTGCACATACACGGCACCATAAACCTGTGGCGACGAATGTTCCTCGCACATCACCACCTTCAAACCATTGTCAAGATACGAGGTCTTGACTTTCAGTTGAGCATTTAACACATTGACACTCAACAATATAACTAATACTAATAATAACCTTTTCATCTTTTATCTATTATCTATTATCTATTATCTTTTATCTTTGTTAACTCTTCCAATGTTATTCCATAAAGATCCATTTTCTTAAAAAGTTCCGGCACTGCATTGTCGAGGAACTCTTTTTTCTGTTCCGACATAATCTTTTCCTTCGCGTTTTCGCATACATAGAATCCGATGCCGCGTTTTGTGGCGATAATCTCTTTCATCTGCAGCCGCTCGAAGGCTCGCATCACCGTGTTGGGGTTCACACCTAACTCTATGCCCAGCTCTCGCACCGAGACAATCTTGTCGCCGCTCCGGAACTCGCCGTTGAGGATGCGCTCGCACACATGGTCGTAAATCTGCAAGTAAATGGGCTTGTTTTTATTGAAATCCATAGTTTAATATTTCTGAGTTTTAATCTTATGATATGTTCCCCATAGCATCACAACCGAGATGATGGCTGATATGACTATGGCTGCTCGTGTAATGATATATAGCATGCGTTTGATGACGTCCGCCGCATTGTCTTCGTCCATCAATTGGAATATCGTCTCATGATTTGACACATAATTGATGAAAGCTATCATGGAAATGATGCTCAGAAGTATGAGAATGCCAATCATTTTGCCGGTTTTGTGCTTTTTGAACACCATATTGCCGAACATAAAAATAGATGAAAGCATAATAACACTTGCAATTTTTAATGTGATAAAAAATGATAGGGAAATGCTATCGCTCACCAATGAATAATCTTCCTCAGACAGAAACATCTTGTTGTCTAAAGCATGTTTCAATTGAGCATATTTGTCGAAATAAGCAGGGACGGCGAATCCTTCATACGAACCACCGATAAGTGCCAAAACCGAGTCAACTGCTAATGCGCCCACGATATATACAATAGGTGCCACTATGATGCAGTAAAACACCATGCTGATGAATTTCTCGAGCGATGAGGCCGGCATCATGGCATATCCCATGCCTTGACGAGAGTTGTTGCAATACTTGTAAAGCCTTGCCGGAGCGATGATTATCAAGATGTTGCGCAGCGTGCCGATTATGCCAAGGCGCGAAAACGGATCCATTTTGCCGTTAAACGGTGTCATGTTGCCGAAAAGCCATATTATCACCGGAATAGCCCATAAAATTATGAGAGCTATACCCAAATTCTGTGCAAAACCGGCACCATCGCGTTTGATGACTTTGCCTAATCTGTTGATATTTAATGTGTTATTCATTGCATTAAGTTTTTGATTTGTTCTTTGTTTTTCATTACCGCATTGAAGAGTGCCTCAATGTTGATGTTGCTCTCTTCGTTGTTCACGTTGCGCATCACGTTGATGTAGCCTCCCGGCAGCATCTCGGTGTAGAAGGCGTTTTCGAGGCGTTCGGGTCCGTATTCGAAGAAAATCCTCTCGGTGATTTTCGAGAAGCCGGCGTTCAGCAGCACGTCGTCATGGTCGAGGATGACGATAGGGTCGATGAGGTTCTCAACGTCTTTCACCTGATGTGTCGAGATGATGACGGTGGTCTCGTCGTTGCAATATTGCGCAATCACCTTGCGGAACAAGGCTTTCGATGGGATGTCAAGGCCGTTGGTCGGCTCGTCGAGGAAGAGATAGTCGGTTCGCAATGACAATGCGCAGGCGAGAAGAGCCTTTTTCTTCTGGCCGTGCGATAACTCGTTGAATTTCTTCGACAAATCGACCTCAAGCTCTTTCATCAGGGTGTTGAAAAGCTCAAAATCGTAACGGGGATAGAACGCTCCCGTCTTCTGGACGAAACGCATGGGCGTGGTGTCCTCGGTAATCACCTCCTCCGGAAGGAAATACACGCTTTGCAGGAATTGCGGCTGTCGTTTTGACGGCGTGAGACCATCAACGCTTACCTCGCCATGCTGAGGCTTCTGCAAACCGCAAATCAATTTCAATAATGTCGTCTTTCCGACACCATTTTCGCCTAAAAGCCCGTAAATATTACCTTTCTCGAACTCAAGGCTGATTCTTCTGAAGACTTGCGTGTTTTTGTAAGCAAAGTCTAAGTTGTTGATTTTAATCATATTACAAAATTTTAATATTTATTGCACTTCTGTATTAGTCACCTAATACACTGCAAAAATACAACAAATTTTTCACATGTCAAGAAAAAAATGAAAATTTTTCAAAAATTTTCATTTTAGTCATTAGTTTTTAGACTTTAGAATATCAGTTTAAGTGGGGGGAGGCGACTGCTATAACCGCGAGCACCTCCGGGCTCAATCGTGGACCAACGAGGATGCAACAGAGAAAACCGATCTTCATCATGTGTTTCCGACAGACGGATGGGTCAACAGCAAACGATCCAACTATGCTTTTGGTGAGGTGTCCATTCCCACTTATACCTCTGGAAACGGTGGAAAACTCGGTCCCAATACAGTAAGCGGATACAACGGCACTGTATTTGAGCCAATTGATGAATACAAAGTCGACATAGCGCGCGCCCTGATGTACGTCAGCGTTCGCTACTATGGCGAAGATAGCAATTGGAGCACGAGTGGTATGACGGACAAATCGGATTTAAAAGCTTGGGCTATTGCGATGCTTCCCGACTGGCACAGGAATGACCCCGTGTCCGATAAGGAGAGAAGCGGTCTGCTTATCCTCACTGCTCTCGGTCTAGGATACATCCTTCGCAAAAGAAAGATATTATCCCCAAACGTTGAGGATGATGTACAGAGGTCCTTGCAGACCGTATATTAATTTTAACAATGTGGTCTTGCTGACGTCATTTTCGCCTAAAAGTCCGTCGATTTTGCCTTTCCAGAACCTCAAGACTGATATTTTTGTTTTTTTTGCATGCAAAATCTAAATTATTGATTTTTAATATCTTGTAAAAATACAATAAAAATATACAGGGCAAATTACCAACTTTGTTGACTATTCTTTTCATTATATTTATTTAATAATGCGATTTTTATTAATTGATTATTAATTCTTGTTTTTTCTGTTAAATGTCTGAAAAAATTATTATTTTTGCATCATTCAAAGAATTAAAATTTACTATTATGAAAAAATTTTTTTTGTTTGTTGTCAATATGCTTGTGACTTCTGTATCTTTCGCCCAAGCTTCTCACTATGTATGGGAGCTTATTGACAATCAAGGCAATCGGAATCAAACTTATCCTAAGGTTACAGAAATCAATCCCGATGTTTGGGCGATGATGAATCAGGTTGACACCTTGAATATTTATAACAGCATAGCCTGGATGCAGCAGTTTGTGCGCGATGCGTATTCGCCTGAGGCTGTGATAACACAAAACTGGCTTGTCGAGCAATACGAATCGATTGGTCTTGACCCCGAGGTGTTTTATTTCTTTGCAGATTGGCCCAACAGCGACACTCTTGATGCAGGCAATGTGCTTGCAATCCAGCGCGGTACGCTTTATCCTGATGAGTATGTCATGATTTCATCACATTACGACCACCCAGATGGCCCCGGTGCTGATGACAACGCTTCAGGAACAGCAGGAGTACTTGAAATTGCCCGTATTTTGAGCAATTATTCATTCGATAGGTCTATTATTTACATAAATTTCAATGTTGAGGAGAATGGCGCTATCGGAAGCCTTGAATTTGCTAAGGAATGTGCGCGCCAAAACAAAAATATCCTTGGAGTTTTTAATCTTGATATGATCGGATGGTATCCTCCTGAGCTTGACACAATAGAGATGTTCACAGCCTGCTATCATCTTACGAGAAACCTTTACGATTATTATACTTCAGTTACCAATCTCTATATTCCTGAAACTCCTACAAAGTGGCGTACTAAAGGTGAGACCGGAGCAGGAGACCATAATCGTTTATATTTGTATGAATATCCAGCGATTTATATAGGCGACATTGAATATATAGATCAACATCCGTGCTATCACAGACCTTGTGACACGATTGGAAGTGGTGTAAACAATTTTGCTCTCGCCGAAGCATTTGTCAAAGCTACGTTAGCTGCGACCGTTGAACTCGCCAATGGGAAACTGCCTCCTCAAAATTTTGCTGCAACATGCGATGAGACCAAAATTTATCTTAATTGGAAGGAAGCTGATTATGCCTCTTATTATAAACTGTTCAGAGACAATGAACTAATTGCCGAATTGAATGACAACTACTTTGAAGATGAAGATGCTGACGACGGTCATTTTCATGAGTATTTTGTGGTAGCTGTTGGGTCTGATGGCACCAATTCTAACGAGTCGAATCATGATAGAATGATGGTTTTACAGCCTTTGACGCTTCCATTTTTCAATGATTTTAATGAAAATGCCGATGGATTCAGCTTTTATGACACATTGTGGCATCATAATGCAAATATGTTGCAAAACATCCTTCCAGATTTTTCATATCGGAATGATTATTATACATATGTGGAAACAGATTGGTTTTCAATACCTCATGATGCACCCAATGCCACTGCGTATTTTGAATATAAGGCTTTTTATGGTCCACACTCATACCAACCACATGAAGTGTATCATATAGTAGTTGAAGCGACAACCGACCGTGTCCATTGGCATAAACTCTCTGCCTTGACCAAATCGTCTAACTGGAAAGATGTGGAAGTGTCGCTTAATGATTTTATTGGCGAGCCTTACGTTCAGATTCGTCTGATGTTTGAGGCATTGGAAAACTCGCCTGTGATAAACAAGGACACAGGTTCTGCTCCGATGTCACTCATTTATATAGACAATTTCACCATTGATTTCTCGGGGTTGGATGTCCCTGAAGTTCATTATACTACATTCAACACACTTGAAATTTTCCCGAATCCCGCCTCAACTTTCGTTGAAATAAAAACAGATTTGAATGAGGCATACAATGTGTCCATATACAATATGATGGGAAACAAGGTTTTGGAAAAATCAAACTTCACTGATAATAACCTTGATATCTCGAAATTGGACTGCGGAATATATTTCGTTAAAGTTTCAAATGGTGTCAAAGCTATCGCAAAAAGAATAATCAAAGAGTGAAGTTGCCGCCACAACCTTTAAATCATCATCTCTCTGAGTGTGATTTTATATGACTTTTTATTTTTGTATGATTATCTTTTGTTTTAGGCCGCCCATTTCCAAGACATAAACTCCGGAAGGCAGATGCGGGTCAAACGAGATCAAGTCATTTTCTTGTATGGTGGTGGTGTCAATCCATTGTGAATAAGCGATTCTGCCGGTAATGTCATACATTTTTAGCTCCAAGGAGCTGTCCGTCTTGTTTGCTATGACAACATTGATGTTGCCGGTTGTCGGGGAGGGGAAGGCATCCAGTTGTTCCCAAGGATGTACCTCATTGATGTCCATGTTGTTGAGAAATTCGTCCAGTGCCGCCAGATAGTTGTCAACACGGTGATATAAAAACGTATTGATTATATTGTTGCCATGTTCCCAAGAATCCATTGATGACGGTTGGCCGAATCGGTGGCTCTGGCCGTCTATGTTATCGCTCAACATGTCAACGATAAGATTATAGACAGACGATGTGTTCTCGTAACCGAAATAATTGTCGCACATCTCGATGGCTCTTGCTCTAAACATTGCCCTGAATTCTTCATTTTTAAGCAATTTTTTAAACAAAAGCTTGGCTTCGGGATAGTTGGCCCATGTTGTTGGCGGATTATAAACCGTCGCATTGGCGAAAACGTCAAAATTAGGTGCATCAAGGCAGGCGTCTCCGTCGAAAAAAATCCAACGCCATTTGTCGTTGCCTTCCTGCCAGCATCGCATATTGTTGTGAGGCCAATCGTAGTTGCCTATGAACGTCTCAAACACATAATAGTCAATGAAATTGTCTATGTCTATCAACGAACAGGCATGAATGTAATTGTCAGGGTTTGATAAATCTTTTTGTTCAAACCAGGACATCATCTGCAAGAAATTGAAGTTGTCGCCGCAATCAACTGTCCCATGCCACGATTCGATGATATTGGTGTTGTTTATGTCAATTTGGTAGTGATCTTCCAAAAACCGCTCATCCATTTTCTCGTGAAGGAAATAGACGCCCCAATATTCGCCGTTCAGAAATACAATAACAGGTCTGCTGTCTGATGATGTCACACCGATTTGTCGTGACAACTTGTGGCAAATGAAATTTTGAATTCCTGAATCCGACCATCCAACTGATAATGGCTTGATTACCAAGTGCTTGTAGCTGTCTAATATGGGGTCGTTGAAAAAATTATGTTTGAATCTCTTCTTGCCGTATTGTTCGCGCGCATAAATCTTCATGCCTTTGGCCGGCCATCTGCGCGACATGTTGCCATGTGTGCGCAATCCACATTTTTGGTTGATGCCGCTGTTGTCGTCAGGCTCGTAAAACTCAACATTTATCGGGCGTTCCCAATCTGAGCCATGTTGATAGTAATTGCCTGTATGATCCGGATTGGACGGGTCATAGTTGACGCCGGGAACGAATATCCCCGTATTGTAATCGAACAAATCCAACGAGTCGGCGCAAATCGACACAACAGCCAGACCGTGGGTGTCGCAGCCCAGACTGCCGATAAGATAAGTGTTGGTGACCACGGGACTCACGCAACTGCCATTAGGGGTGAACGCCGCAGCCCTTATCACTATGCAATGACTCACCGAATCAGGCACATACACAAGGTTGTCGGGTGAGATCTGAATGGTGTAGATGTCTGATGTTGAATACAATGCAGGGCCCAGCAGCAGAGGCTCTTCGTATAGGGTGGAGCCGGCGTTGGGTGTGCTGCCATTGGTGGTGTAACGAATCTGATATGCTCCGCCGCATGACAGCTCAATAGCGAAACTGTTTTCGTAAAATCCACCTCGTTGTGAGAATGTTACAGTCTGTCCTTGTGCGCACAGTCGCGACATCAACAATACCAATACGGCGAAACATATCTTCTTCATGATAAAATAATTTATCGAACCATTTATTTCTCTATTCTGATGCGGGCATCGACCGCCACCACGTTCTTAGGGTTGCCGAGCAACGGGTTGAGGTCCATCTCAGCTATCTCAGGTGCCGCCATCACCAAGGCTGCCACTCTTGCAATCTGCTCGGCATAGACGTCCACATTGACTGGCTGCTGTCCGCGCACGCCTTGTAAAATCTTGTATCCGCGGAGCTTGGTGAGTGCTTCCTTGGCCTCGTCGGCACTGATAGGCACGAGAGAGCTTTGCACGTCTTTCAGCACCTCGATGAAGATGCCGCCCAAGCCGAAGAACACCTGGTGACCGAACTTGTTGTCGCGGATGGCGCCGATATACACCTCGGTGCCGTCGAGCATGGGGTACATCTCCACCGCGTAGGTGTCTTTGATAGCCATCAGGCGGTCGAACTCCTTGCCGACGGTCTCGATGTCGCGCACGTTCAAGGTCACGCCGCCCACGTCCGACTTATGTACAGGGCCCACCACCTTCATCACGAGCGGATAGCCCACCTCGTTGGCGAAGTCGAGAGCTTGCTGTTTCTTGTCAACCACGCGAATCTGCTTCTGCGCTATGCCGGCAGCGTCGAGCAATTCGTAAATCTTGTCCGGAGCGATATATCCGTCCTCGCAGCTGTCGATGCACTTGCGGATGCGCGCGGTGTCAACCTGCGGCATCACCACGTCCTCGGGCTGTGGCTTCGGGGTGTTGTAAATCTTGCAGATGGCGTTGCCGAGCACACACTCTTCCGGGAAGTTGATGCGTCCCTTGGCGATGAAGTCCTCGATCTCGTCTTTCACGTTGATGATGGAAGGCAGCACGGGGAAGATGGGCTTCTTGCATGTCTTCATCTTTGCGTCAAGCAGGTCGTAAACCTCTTTGTTGCTGAACAATCCCGGTGAGCCGAAGATGACTACTGAGAAATCGATGTCGTCGTATTCGTTCTCAACGGTGTCGATGATATATCCGAGCTGCTCTGCTGTTCCTGTTGCGAGGAAGTCGATGGGGTTGCCGACGCTTGAGCCGGCGAAGAGTTTTTCCAACAATGCGGGGCTTGCCGGGTGTTCTTTGAGTGAAGGCACCTCCATGCCGCCGTTCGACAGCACGTCGGTGAGCATCACGGCGGGGCCGCCTGCGTGGGTGATGACGGCGCAGCGTTTGCCTTTAATCTCAGGGTGCATGAAGATGGCGCACACTGTCGTCAGCTCCTGACGGTTCTGGCAGCGCACTATGCCTGCTTTTCTGAACAATGCGTCAACCACGGCGTCGTTGGTGGCGAGGGCGCCTGTGTGCGACGACGCGGCGCGTGAGCCGGCAGCCGAGCCACCACTCTTGATAGCTGCGATATGGCATCCTTTGTTGATGAGGCTGCGCGAGTGTTTGAGCAGTCGCTGCGGGTCGCCGATCTTCTCCATGTAAAGCATTATGACACGACTTGATTTCTCAGGGTCGAAGGTCTCGTCGAGGTGCTCCAGCACATCTTCGATGCCGAGCTGCGCGCTGTTGCCTACCGCCCATACGCTGTTGAACTTCAGACCGTTGCTCATGCCGTATTCCTTGATGAAAACCGCCGTGGCTCCTGAACCGGTGATGAAATCCACGCCTTTGGGGTCGAGAGGAGGGATGGGGGTGTCGAAACAGCCGGCATAGTTCACGTTGAGGAATCCGGTGCAGTTGGGACCTATCAGGCTGCCGCCCACACTGTTGATGGTATCGACGATATGTTTCTCTATGGCGGCACCTTCGGCGTTTTCCTCCGAGAATCCGGCACTGATGATGATGAAGCCCTTGCAGCCTTTCTCTTTCGCCAGCACATCGACGGTCTGGGCGCAGAACTTGGCGGCGATGCAGATGATGGCGCAATCAACCTGAGGCAGGTCATCGACCTTGGCGTAGCATCTCACGCCCTGCACCTCGGCCTCTTTCGGGTTCACCGCGTAAACAGGGCCTTTGAATGGACTCTCAAGAAGGTTTTTCAAAGCTTTTCCACCGGGTTTGTGAATGTCACTCGACGCACCGCACACCACGATGCTTTTCGGATTTAGTAATTCTTTTGCTATCATATCTGTAAGTTTAACTTGTCTGAAATTTTTGCAAAGATACGATAATTTGCCTTATTTCCAAAATTAATTTTCGATATAGGCGAATGTCGTCACTTTCCCGTCTCTCTTTATCGCGAAATGCCATCCGTCGTCCATTTTTTTGCGGTAGATGCGCAGCACGTCGCCTTCGAGACTCTCGGCTTCGTAATGAATCTCCATCTCCTTGATTGTCATTGCTTCCAACTCCTTAACGGAAAATGAGTCGAGCACCATCATGCAGTACTTGGTGTTGTTGGTGTGATGAGAGATGTCGATGTCGCTCGCCTTTATCGTTTTTTCGTAAACGAAATCGTCTTCCGAGAAATCGTCTTTGAACCTCTTGAAAACAGGCTCTATGGCTTTTTCCGTAATGAATTGAATGTCAGGATATTGTATGCTGTCAACTTTTCTGAGACGGCGTGTGTCCTTATCTAAGATGACCCATTCCGCTATGGCGTTCACCACGGGTCTCGAGCCGTCTTTCAGAATTTGATATGAACGGAAACACTTCAGCGTCTCAGGTCCTGCCGGCCATGTCCTCAAAATCACGTCATCGCTCTCCCTGACGATGTCTTTGAACTCGAATCTTATGCGGCGCACCACCCAGAAGGCGTTGTCGCGTTCCATCAGCGTCTGCATCCCGATGCCGAGCTGTGTGGCGTTGACGTCGGCAAGCTCCTCAAACAAGGTCTGCATCATATGCGGACTCAGCCTGCTCACACTGTCGCAATAACTTGCTAACACCTTGAAATCTCTTGAAAACTGATTGTTATTCATATTCAAATTTTTTAATGCTGTTCTATGTGTTTGTCATTCTGTTCCATTTCATTTCACTCCAGTCGAAATGACAGGCGATCGTCTCTGCCTCACTGCTTCAAACGTCACTATCGCCGTTGTCACGCTCACGTTCAATGAATCCGCTATGCCGTTCATGGGGATGATGATGTTCTGGTCAGCGGCATCGACCCATTGTTGTGAGATGCCTGTCGCCTCGGTTCCCATCACTATCGCTGAGGCCTTTCTGAAGTCAGCGTCAAGGTAGTCGATGGATGCTTTCAGATATGTGCAATATATCGTTATGTTATTGTCTTTCAACCATTTGATGCATTCTTCCGAAGAGCATGCGAACAATGGCACCGAGAATATGCATCCCACGCTGGCGCGTATGGCGTTGGGGTTGTACAGGTCGGTTCGTGGGTCGGCTATTATCACTGCGTCAACACCGGCGGCGTCGGCGGTGCGCAGCACCGCCCCGAGGTTTCCGGGCTTCTCCACGGTCTCTAACACTATGATGAGCGGGTTCTCTCTCTTGGGCTTAAACGCTTGTAAGTCAGCGTATCTCGGGATGGCGACTGCAAGCAGTCCGTCGCTGCCTTCGCGGTAGGCTATCTTCTCAAACACGTCCAAGGAAACCTCCTCAATCGAGCGCGCCTTAATTTCAGCCCCTTTTTGTGCTATGGCGTCACACACGAACAAGGTGTCTATCTCGAAGCCGCACGCCACGGCGCGCTCGATTTCACGCCGCCCCTCAATGAGGATGCGGTTCTGCTCACGGCGCTCCGAGGCCTTCTCCAACTTGATGATATTCTTTATCTTAGGATTGCTCTTGCTTGTAATCATGACTTCGCCTTCTTGGTTTTTAATTGTGAGAATATCAAGCCCACCACCACCAGCACAATGCCGATAATCTTGTTGCCCGACATGGCCTCTATGCCTAACAGAAAACTGAAAATGCCGGTGAACACAGGTATCAGGTTGCTATATACGTTGGCTCTCGACGCGCCGATTTTGCTGAAAGCGAATGCCCACAATGAGTAGGCGATGGCACTGCAAAGCACGCCGAGACATATCAGAGGCACTATGTATTCGCTCACATTGCCGAAATGCGACGGCTCGAACTGCTCCATGACGATAGTCGTCGGAAGAAAATATATCATGCCGATGATGTTCTGTACCCACGTGATTGTCAAGGGTTTGTATAGTTTTGTCAGTTTCACCAACGAGATGGAATAACCCACAGCCACAATCACCGCGCAGAATAAAAAAATGACGCCTTTTGTTGATGCTACGAACTCTAAGTCTTTGTTTACCAGCATCACCATCACGCCAAGAAACGACACTATGAAGCCTGCGATGTTCATCGGAGAGAGCTTCTCTCTCAGGAAAATCGTCGCCGCGACAGGCGTAACCAACGGTATCATCGCGATAATAGCTGAGCCGATGACGGGGGAGGTGTTTTTCAGCCCGTAGCCCTCGAAAAGAAAGTACAAAAACGGCTCGAACATCGCAGCCAAGGCAAACAAACCAAGGTGTTTCCGCTCGACTTTCTCGTTCAATCTGAAGATGAACAATATCGCGGTGAAAAATATCGTCGCTATCACCAAACGCAAGAAAATCGTTGCCGTCGGATTAAGGTTTTTATACACCTGCGTTGACCAGATGAACGATAACCCCCAGATAATCATGGCGATCACGCCTGCAAGATGAACTAAATAACTTCTGTTTTTCATATCGCAAAATTACATCTTTTTGCCGAATAAATTGTAATAAAATACGATTTTTTGCCGTTATCTCAAAAATTATATATAATTTTGCACCCTGATGCCATTAACGCCCTTAATGCCCTTAATGCCATTAAAGCCCTTAATGATTAGAAAAATGAAAAAAATATTCAAATATCTGCTATATCTCATTCTCGCCTGCGTCGGCATCCTCGTGGCGATGAATCTTTTCGTGCCCGTTTATGTTTATGACGAGCCGGTGCCTTTTCATGGTGATTATCTGCTTAATCCTTATCAGGACATCGATTCAACCTATTGGAAATGCTGCAATTTCCATGGACATACTCGTCAGTATGGCGGCGTGACTAACGGACGCAACAACGGCAATGCGGTGTATGACAGCATGTACCGTCTTTTTGGCTACGACCATGTCGGAATCTCCGATTATAATAAGGTGAATGGTTTTGAAGACGGCCGTGACCCCGGTTTCATCCCCGGATATGAGCACGGCTATAACGTTTGGAAGACGCATCAGGTGTGCCTCGGCACTAAAAAAGTGCGTCGCATCGACTATTTCTTTTATCAGACGTTGAGTCATAAACAACACATGCTCAATAAGTTAGGTGAGCAGAACAGAGTGGTGGCGGTGGCGCATCCGAGCTTCGTCGATGGCAGCTACAACGTGCGCGACATGAAATATCTCAGCAATTACAGGATTTTGGAGGTGCTAAACGGCTTCGTCAACTCGCCAAATCATTGGGATATGGCCCTCTCTAACGGACATCTTGTTTATCTCATCGCTGATGATGACACTCATGATGTGATGAAAATCAACGATATAGCTCTCAGGACGACGTATCTGAACGCCAAAGACAACGATGCCAACCAACTTTATGACGCGCTTCTCGCAGGCAAGGCGGTGGGTGTCGATTTCAAGCTCGACAGAAAAGAGAAAATGGATGACAAGGTGGCGCGTTTCAAACGTGATATACCTTATTTAAATAGGGCGAGGCTTGATGGCGTCAATTTTAACGTAAGTGTCACTAAACCAATAAAAAAAGCCGATTTTATCGGACAAAACGGTGTTGTCTTGAAAGAGGTCTCACGTGAAGAGAAAGACCTGTTTGAGGTGTCGTACGACATACAGCCTTCCGACCAGTATGTGCGCACCGTCCTGACGTTTTTCGACGGCACCACGATGTGGCTCAACCCGGTCACGCGCCATGAGAGTCAAGTTATTGAAAAACAGCGACTTGACCATATCTCATATTGGTGGACCGCGGCACTGTGGAGCATCTATATCGGAATAATCCTGCTGATAGCTTTGTTAATTCGGGCAAAACGCCGCCACACCAAATGACAGTTACCCCCTAATGTCTAAAGTCTAAGGTCTAAAATGCGGAATCGGCTCTAATTTAAACAGGTTCTTCACATGTTTATCGTCGATTTTTGCTTTTATCTCCGCGTCTTCGCAGATGCCGGTGCGGATATATTTGTCCAAGGTGGCGTAGGTGAATCCGAGGTTGTCCTCGTCGCTCTTGCCACATAAACCGTCGGATGGCGTTTTCTCAATCAAATCTATTGGCAAACCCAGCTCTTTGCCGACAGCTTTCACTTCCTGTACCGTCAAGCCGCCGAGAGGGGAGAAGTCACCTGCCGCATCGCCGTAGCGCGTCGAATAGCCGACCCAGTCCTCCGACAGGTTGCAGGTGTTCGCCACACGGCCGTTCACCGATTGTGAGACGGCATACAAGGCCGTCATCCGCAGGCGCGGCGGCATGTTGATGACAGTCTGGTTGGCGACGTCCTTGCCGATGACTGACAGTTGCTCTCTCACCTCTTTCATAAGTGCGTCGTATGTCGCGCCGATGTTCACGCAGCAATATCTTATTCCGAGGTGGTTGATGAGCTTCATGCTGTCGGATATGTCTTTCTGCACTCCATTGGGCATGGTCACGCCTATGACACGGTCTTTGCCGAGAGCCTCCACGCACAAGCCTGCCACTATGCTGCTGTCCTTGCCGCCCGAGATGCCGATAACGGCGTTACAGCCCTTGCCGTTAACCTCAAACCAATCCCTAATCCATTGAACCACACGGTCCTTTACCTCTTTTGCATTAAAATCTTTCATATCAGTTATCTGTTATCTATTATCTATTATCTGTTATCTATTATCTGTTATCTGTTATCTATTATCTGTTATCTGTTATCTATTATCAATTTTCAATTATAAACCCTTTCCCCAAAAATCTTACTTCCCACCCTCACTATGGTGCTGCCCTCTTCGATGGCGACGGGGTAATCGTGCGACATCCCCATCGAAATCTCCTTAAACCATTCACTGTCAGCGAAATATCTTGATTTCAGAGATGCAAAAATCTCTTTAAGCTGATGAAATTCCTTTCTCACACGATTCATGTCGTCGGTGTTCGTCGCCATTCCCATCACGCCGCAGACACGTACGTTGTTCATGGCCTTGTATTCAGCGGAGTTAAGAATCTCCTCGGCCTCGTCAATGCTCAATCCGAATTTTGTCTCCTCTTCCGCGATGTGGAACTGCAGCAGACAATCGACCACACGCTGGTGTTTCGCCGCCTCTTTGTTGACGGCTTGCAGCAGGTTGAAAGTGTCGATGGAATGAATCAGTCTGACATATTCTATTATGTATTTTATCTTGTTGGTCTGCAGATGTCCGATGAAATGCCAGTCGATGTCCTTTGGCAGAACCTCGTGTTTGTCGCGCATCTCAAGAGCGTGGTTCTCACCGAATACACGCTGTCCGGCATCGTACGCTTCTTGCACATCCTCCGCCGGCTTGGTCTTCGACACCGCCACGAGCAAAACCCCGGAAGGTATCGTCTTTCTTACAGTTTCCAAATTTTCCTTTACCATGATGACATAGTTTTAAGACACTGCAAAGATAGTGAATATTATTATACGGAGTGGAGAAATCTTTTTTAGTTTAGAGTTTAGATTAGTTTATAAGATTATAAGTTTAGAAGATTAGAGTTTAGAGTTTAGAGTTTAGAGTCAGTTTTTTAGTTTAGAGTAAAGAGTTGGGACGTGATTTGTTGCGTCTCGGAAAAAAATTTAAAAAAAATATAAAATTTTCTGGGGGGGGGTAAGGAAATATTTCGTATCTTTGCGCGCTGAAAAAGATGAACATGAGCATGCGGATATATGGTGACAACGGCTTCAAAATGAACGTAGATTCATTTTGTGGTATGAGATTTACCCCCCCCCC
>FLNY01004364.1_pt1 | contig 95999 bp, 67 predicted proteins | sample 1140381 | NCBI WGS metagenome assembly FLNY01 (sample SAMEA3878172, study PRJEB12797) | bioreactor metagenome | biome: Moose rumen | place: Sweden | collected 2011-10
CTTTGCAGAAAGAATTGATATTCAGTCCTGATGTTCCGCACTTTTCAAGCAAAAATACCGGTAAGCAGCTGGGTGCTGATTGTTGCCATCACATGGATGGCCGGATATGCTGCTTGGTATCGTTATGCCGTTCTGTTGCTGGTTGCATTGGTATTGCTCATCATGGTGATTGAACGCATTCTCCATACGGAATATATATTGACGGCTGACACACTCATTGTGAAAAATGGCCGCTTTGCCCGTAAACAGGAGATCAAACTGACCGACATTGAGTCGGTTGAAGAAATCTGCCGGATGAGAATCGGTGGCACACCACTGATAAGTTATCTGATTATCAATCATAGCGGAAATATAACGGCCATCAATCCGAGAGACAAAGAAGCATTTCTGAAAAGTCTCTCACGATAATATAGAAATGGAAATGAAACAGTTTACAACTATAATGCTCGGGATATTCCTGAGCATAGCTCTGCCTGTCGTGGCACAAGACGTAGTGCCAGAACGGGCTGACACACTTGACGACGGAGTGAACGTGGTCTTTGACAGTCTGGCAATGGATTCCATCGTGCCAGACACAGTGAAGAAGGAGGTTCTCGTCGATAAAACCACCTGGGAATACAAGTTGCGCGAACGGATGAAGCCTTTAGAGGCAGAAGCCCGTAAAAGCCGATATACCACCAGTATCTGTGTGTGGGACCTGGAGGGTGACTCTGTGGTGTATGCTTATAACCCACAGAAACGGATGCGCCCGGCATCTACGGAAAAGTTGCTTACAGCCATCACCGCACTCGATATGTTCGGAAAGAAAGGGGAATTTACCACCAGTGCCTATATGGACGGTAAAATCAGCCACGATCAGGTGATGCGTATCACTGAGCGAAACTATATGGAAACCCACTGGAGCGAGACGCTTGAGGACTCTATACAGACAGAGATTGTGGTGCTCGACACCACTTATTTCTATCAGGATGTGCTTCACGGGAATATTTATATCAAAGGAGGATTTGACCCGCTCTTCTCCACTGATGACCTCCATGATATGGCAAAAGCCATTGGCAGACTCGACTTTGAGGATATCGACGGACTGGTCATCGGCGACATCAGCATGAAGGACTCGCTCGTGTTCGGCAAAGGATGGAGTTGGGACGATATGCCATCATCCTATGTGCCATGGCTCTCTCCGCTCCTGTTCAACGAAGGGATCCGTCTGACCAACAGGAGCGGTATCTACATGAAGAACCCTGACAAATATTTTCTCGACAATCTCATCAGCCAGCTGCGTGAACGCGGCAAGGAGATTCCTGCCAGCTATGCTGTGTTAAGTTTCAATAAGACACCTGCAGAACAAGGAAGACTGATATACAGCTGTACTCATACAATCGGCGACATGCTTGAGCGGATGATGAAAAAAAGCAATAACCAGTTTGCCGAGGCTCTCTTCTATCTGATCGGTTATAATAACGGAGAACTCGACCGTCCAGCCACAGCTGAAGACTGTGCCGCTCATATCATGCAACTGATGGAGAAGGCGGGATGTACCAACCTGACCGACACATCAATTGCCGACGGGAGCGGACTGTCACCCTACAACTATGTGTCGGCTGAGAACGAGGTGATGATGCTCCGGTATGCCTATCTCAACAAACACATCTATGATCCGCTCTACAAGTCACTTCCAATTGCAGGTGTTGACGGCACTCTCAGCACCCGCATGAGAAACGGAGCGGCGTATAAGAAAGTACATGCCAAAACCGGCACGCTCAACGGTGTCGCCACGCTGGCAGGCTATATGAAAGCCTCAAACGGCAATATGCTGGCATTCTCCATCATGAACAACGGGATTCCGTCGAATGCCACCGGACGGAATTTTCAGGACCGCGTGTGCCAAGCATTGGCAAAGTAAAAAAAAGAGGCTTGCGATTATCATTTTGCAAGCCTCTTTTTTGGGGGTTATTTCAGTATTACTTTCTTTCCGTTTACGATATAGATACCGTTTGGCAATCCTTCAAGTGAGGTTGTGCCACTGCGCAACAACTGTCCGGAGATGGAATATACATTATTATTAACTGGCTGGTTGTTCGCCATGTCGTCTGCCATGATGATGTCTATACCCGTAGGATAACTGTCGTTGTTGGCATTGCCATACACATTACTTTGGAAAATCTTCACCTTGTATGGCCACTGCTCCACATCGCCTTCAACATCCCAGCTGAGCCAGTCGCGTGTCCAGTAGCTGGTAGGAGCGCCTGAGACCACGAGCCACAGATAAGAGCAGTTGTCAGGACAATCGAAGCTGACTACCTGGGTGAGGTCATTATAAGTGGCAGTACCGATATCACCATATACACGGGTGCCGTCTCTCTGAAGAGCCACGAATCCGAATTTCCACCCCGCATACTTCACGTTGTATGACTTATAGCCAGTCTCACCCGGAAGACCTGTCAACTCAGCATAAACGGTCTTGGCGGTGGTCGGCACATTCAGACGGATGGCATTGTTTCCGAAGTTCTCAATACATGCAGCAGCCGTCGGCTTGAAATAACCTTCGCTGTCTTTCGACATCGCTGTCTGAGCTCGTTTTCCGATGGTGCTGGCTCCGCGGCTACGGATATGGTCGAAGTCGAAGGTTGTCAGGCGTGCGCCATACTCCCACATCTCATCGTTGAACTGATCCAGCTTCTTGCTGTTCGTGCCCGTCATGGTCAGACGCATATATGTCTGGAACGGGTCCTCAGGACTTCTGGACTCATTCCACAGACGGGCGATGATATCCATTCCGTGCTTCTGGCAGAAATAATCCTGAATGAAATAGTTGTTGTAGCGGAGATCCACACAGAGCGGATGACGATGGAAACCGTTGATGGTGTTGTTAAGCCACTCGTTGTTGAACTGCATGGTAGGGTAGAACTTATAAGCCTGCCACTGGGCACACATCTCCCAGAACACATTCAGTGTGGAACGTCCCCAGTTGTACATCCAGCCGTTGTAGTCGCCGTTGTCGCAGTGGGTCTGATACTGGAAACAGTGACCTATCTCATGTGCCACAGTCTGACCGGAACGGGAGGTGTGAGCTCCGTTCGAGAGTGTGAGCAGACCAATCTGGTTGTCGATGCCGCTACCGCTGGCTTCCCACTCTGTGGTGTAGCGCAGACGGATAATCATCTTATAAGTATCGGTTTTCGACTTGCCCTGGTTGATGTTGATAAACTTCAGGCTGTCGGCATAGAACTCAAAGATCTCGTCGGCACGGTCCAGGATGGTTTTTACAGATGCCGGTACAGCAGTACCATAGCCTGCCTCCCAGAAAAGTACCCAGTGCTTCGACTGGTAACTTCTCTGATATGACCACTGGCTTGAATTATTATTGAGCTGTGCGTCTGTACCCACCGCACTGGTGCTGGTATAGATACGCTTGTCCACTGTCTTAATCCTGGTATTCAACGTGTTGGCGGCTGTCTTCAGCCGGCTGTCGGTGAGGGATGTGTCGGTCATCTGCTGTTTTGCTGTCTCAAGTGCCTCTCTCAGTCCGGCCACGTTAGTAGCCTTACGCTCGTCGTCACCCCACCAGCCGAGCACACGCTCCGCATAGTCGATACGCTCCTGAAGTGCGTCGTAGAGTACACGTGAGGCAGCAGCCTTCTCCAGCGCTTCCTCGAGTGCGGCTTTCGCATCGTGAAGCGTCTTCTGGTCGTAGGTGATGTTGCCTTCCGCATCGGTGCCTGTACCGGCAAGAGCGGTATTAGCAGCATCCATTGCCGCTCTCAGAGATTCTGCCGCACTTTCCTGGATACCCTTATCGAGATATGTTTGAGCCTCGTCCACCAGATTCTTCACAAGTTTGGCATAATCAGCAGCTGTCACCTCTCCCACGTATGATAGTTGGAAATAATCCACACAAAGCCAGTTACCGGTAGGGTTCTCGGTTTTCACACCGATTTCCATACTGCTCTGTCCGTCAACCACGGAAAAATCCAGCGTGTATTGTTTCATAGAGGTGATTGCCACCTTCTGTGAACCGGCAAAGAGATAAGCACCGGTCTGGGCAGCACCTTTGTTGGCGGTGCTGTTGCTTCCGTTCTGCTGGATATGAAGTCCATTTGCCTTTAAGGTGTAGTTGCCGTCAGGAATACCAGCTAGCACCTGTGTGGCAGAACATTCACTGAGGCTGGTTCCACGATCCACCCAACTTTCAAGATAGGTCGATCCGTTCTTGCGGGAGAAGTAGGAGTTGGTCTGAGTGGCCATACTGCGGATGGTCCATCCTGTGGTACCGCTTTCGAAACTCGGGTTCTTTATCAGTGAGGCCACCTGAATCTTCTTCATTTCAGTCGTCACACTTTGCCATGCTGCCTGCAGTGCTTCCAACGTGGCGTTTTCATCAGCCAGGGTAGCTTTAGCCTCCCCGATGGCAGTAGTAAGCGCTGCATTGCTAGTCACCTGCTCAGCCTGTGCAACCAAATTCGTCAGGCTTGCCCTGTAGTCGTCGGTATCCGCCTCGCCCACATAGGTGAGGGTGAAGTTATCGACAGCAAGGAAATTGCCGGTAGCGTTCTCTGCTTTCACACCGATAGTGACAGATGACTCACTTTCCACGAGTGCGAAATTCACCGTATAGGTGGCGGCAAGCCCAATCTGAGTTTTATAGTTACCTGCAAAGAGGTAAGCACCGGTTTGTACTGCTGAAGAATCGGCAGGCGCGTCGCTGGATATTTTCTCCTGCTGCACATGCACAGCCTCTGCGGTCAGCACATATTTGCCCGGAGCCAGTCCGGCCACATTCTGGCTCAGCCCGGTATTACCGATTTCCTTTCCCTTCGACACCGATTTATACATATAATAGGCGTCGGTCTTGATTGAAAAGTAGGCATTATTCCTTCGGATCATTCCGTCGATTTCCCATCCGTCGGTACCGCTCTCAAAGCTTGGATTGACCAGAGATATGCTTGTCCGGGCATTAGCCACTACTGCCAGACAAAGCAATAAAACAGGTAGTAAAAGCCTTTTCATATAGTTAATTTTTAGATGTTTGCAACAAAGGTAGCAAAAAAACCGCAATCGTATCATATACAATCACGGTTTTTTTAAGCATTAGGAAGTCAGAGTCAGAAAATAGGAATTTTATTCTTCCATTTCCAACTTGTTCATGTCTTATCTTCTTGACGGAGCGACAGTACGCTTTGACGCGTCGGGAGCGACTCTTCTGCCAAGCTTCTCCAGCTTCTGGCTCTTACGTGCCTTAGATGCATAACGGCTGAACGGACGCATCATCTGCCGGTTGGCAATCTTACGAGCCTTCACAGCGTCAAGTGAGCCCTTATCAGTCATGTCAGGGGTACCTGTATATTTACCCTTGATAGTCTTTCCTGCCTCTGTGGTGAGGTCGAGATCGAAAGTCACAGTCTCGCCGTCGCTCTGGGCTACAATCTTACCACCGGTCACCATAGCGGAACGTCCATAGTCGTAATACTTGCCCTGCTCATCTTCCATCTCGGCAATCTCATCAAGATAGGTACCGTCCCAATAAGGCTCACCCTGTACATCCTGAACAGAACCGCCATTGAAATGCCACTCCTCGTAAGCGCCTGGCTCAGCGAAGTTGAAGGTAGCATTGAGCTGGCTGAAGTCGATGGTAGGCGTATAGTCTGTGAAGAGGTCGATGGTCATGGCATAACCGGTACCCGCATATTCATCAGTCTCCCAGTTGATCGGCACATCGTAGAGAGTGATATAATAGTTGGAGAGCTGGCTCTGGGTGAACACATAGAAAGCGCCGATGGCATCCTTCATGTCGTTGAGCTTCACATCCCAGTCAATCACTTCATAAGGTGGATTCTCTTCGGCATAGTTGTCGATATAGATCGGTCCGTTGTAAGTACATTTCACAGCGCCGTCGTCCACCTCATTGTTGTCCTCGTCAAGGTAATAGAGGTCGAGCTCAGCTACAACGGAGTAGTTGCCGTAACCGAGGTTCTTCACTGTGAGCGTACCACTCTTGATGAAGTCGAAGAAAGAAGACTCGTCGCCTTCGTCCCAGAACTCATAGAACGAAACGATGTAGCCGTAGTAACTGGTGATGATGTTAAACGGATTACCTTCCTCTCCACCGGTCTTGTAGGTTCCTACAGGGAGGGTGATTTCCTCACCTTCCTTTGGCAGATTGCCTGAGAGAGCAAGGGTGATGGCATTTCCATACGAAGTGAGGTAACCTTCAGAGTCAATCTCGCCTTCAGAGAGCTCGATGGTGTAGAAGGCTGTGCCGTCGCCTACGAAGTCACCGTAATAGCCACACCAGAAGTCAGTGGCCTTATACTCATAAACACTGCTTTGTGGTTCCGAATCTGGCTGAGGAGTTGGTTCATCACCACCTCTTGGTTTCGGGTCGTCGTCACCACAAGCAACCATTCCGGCTGCAAGAACTGCTGTAAAAAGCAGATAGAATACTTTTCTCATAATTTTATTTTTTAGTTATAGGATTGTTTGTTACTTCTCAAACTCACCCTGTGCGATGAGGTATTCACCAATCTGCACGGCGTTGAGAGCCGCACCTTTCTTTATCTGGTCACCTGAAAGCCAGAAGGTGATGCCGTTTTCGTTGGCCAAGTCCTTACGGACACGACCCACGAACACATCATCCTCGCCTGCCGTGAACAACGGCATCGGATATTTCTGGTTTTTAGGGTCGTCTATCAGCGTTACGCCCGGTGCTGCGGCGATGGCTTTCTGAACATCCTCCACCTCGAGCGGTTTCTCCGTCTCCACCCATACAGCCTCGCTGTGGGCACGCAGCGACGAGATACGCACACACATGGCTGAGCAAGCCACATCGGTGTGCATGATTTTGCGGGTCTCGTTGAACATCTTCATCTCCTCCTTGGTGTAGCCGTTGTCCTGAAACACATCAATCTGAGGAATCACATTGTAAGCCAGCTGATAAGCAAACTTATTGACTGTCACCGGCTTGCCTGCCACCAGTTCCTTGTACTGCTGCTGAAGTTCTGCCATCGCAGACGCTCCTGCACCACTGGCGCTCTGATAACTGGCCACATGGATACGCTTGATATGACTGAGGTTCTCTATCGGCTGAAGCACCACCACCATCATGATGGTCGTGCAGTTAGGGTTGGCTATGATACCGCGAGGGCGGCTGAGCGCATCCTTGGCGTTGCACTCCGGTACAACGAGTGGCACATCGTCGTCCATACGGAAAGCGCTGGAGTTGTCAATCATCACGGCGCCATATTTGGTGATATCCTCAGCAAACTCCTTCGAGGTGCCTGCACCGGCTGAGGTGAAGGCGATATCCACACCTTTGAAATCATCACCGTGCTTCAACAACTGCACCTCATATTCTTTACCCCGAAATGTATATTTTCTGCCGGCACTACGGGTAGAGCCAAACAGCACCAGTTCGTCAATCGGAAAATCTCTCTCGTCCAACACGCGCAAGAACTCCTGCCCTACAGCACCACTTGCACCTACAATAGCTACTTTCATTTCAATAACTGATTAATAATTCTTCTTATAATTCTTTGAAAATCTCTGCAAAATTACGAATTTTTATTTACCTATGCGCATCAGAGATAATAAATTCCACTTTTTTCTTTTCAAATTATAAATTATTCACAAAATTCACTGATTTTGTGTTTTTAAATAAAAATGCGTATATTTGTATGTCAAAACAAATATTGTTATGGAAAAAATTGATGAAATGCTGACCAAACCCTACTGGGTGATAGACATTCTTCCGGAGCAAGTGCCGGCTGAGTCTGGAGGTCAATACTTTAAGATAGCCCAATATCTGCTGAACAATCCTCAGAAAAATGAGATTTATCAGACATTCGCGCGTGTGATCATCAAGCTCAACTGCTATTATCTCATCACGGTGGGCAATCCCGACAAAGGATGGAAGCGCAATCCGCATCCACAGTCATTGGCACGGCAACTGTCTGAATGTGCTGCCGGTCTCTACCCGCTCTTCGTGATGGTTCCCGAATCTGACGCCATGCTCTATCTCTCAGGTGACGAACATTATATCACTTGCTATAATCTTAATCCTGAGCTCCAGCGCCTTCTCGGCATACTCGCACAGAGCGAGGGCCTTTTCCTCTGGCAACCGGAACAGGTTCCGGCCCCTGCCTTAGAAGAAGAGAGCGTAGAAGAGGAAGGGGTATAGAGTAGTAGAGTAATAGAGTAAATCCAAATGTCACAACGAATATGAAAGTTTTATTGATTAACGGGAGCCCCCGCGACAAAGGCAACACGCTTTTGGCGCTGGGCGAGGTGGCAAAGGCGCTCAACAACGAGGATGTTGAGACAGAGATTATCAGCATCGGCAAGAAAGCAGTGCAAGGGTGTATTGCCTGTGGCATGTGCGGCCGTCAGGGACGGTGTGTTTTCCGCGACGACTTGTATTATAACGTGTGGCGCGCCATCAAAGACGGTATCGACGGACTGATTGTGGGTTCACCAGTCTATTACGGAGGTCCTAACGGCTCGCTCTGTGCCTTGCTCGACCGCGTGTTCTACACACTCAGTCCGGAACTGCAATACAAGCCTGCCGCAAGCGTGGTGGTGTGCCGAAGGGGCGGCGCCACAGCCGCTTTCGACCGTCTGAACAAATATTTCACCATGAGCAACATGCCACTTGTCAGCTCACAATACTGGAACCTGGTCTATGGACAGACTCCGGGACAGGCACAGCTCGACGAGGAGGGTATGCAGACCATGCGCACCCTCGGACGCAATATGGCCTGGCTTCTGAAAAACATCGAAGCGGGCAAACAAGCTACCCCACAGCCAGAGCAACGACTGTGGACCAACTTTATCAGATAACGTAATTCTAAAAACACATATAGAACATTCTGATTCTTCAGGCTTCGCCACGCGCGAAGGGAAACACTGCCTTTGGAAGTGCTATTATATGAAAAACTTTCATAGCTAAAAGTTCAAAGCTTTAAAACCCTTAAACATGAAAATTTGAAGTGCTACTTCAGATTTTCGCTGAATTTTTGAAGTACTACTTCAGATTTTCTACGTTTTTATTTGGATATATTGTTGAGAATCATTGTCTTTACAAAAAAGATAACGAAATACTCAACAGAATACTAAAGTTAGAAGAAATCAGAGAAGACAGTCTGTTCCTTTGGGGGTCAAGCCAACCAGGAAAAAGCACATTGTTGAAAGCACTTTTCCCTGACGCAAAGCTCATCATTGTCTCATTGGATGACACCCCCCGCAAACAGAACAACGTGGAGGTTTGGCCAGCTCATCAATTCCTGGAGCAACTTTGGAAAGATAAAATCATTTGTTGAGTAAAATGTATGTCTTCTGGGCGGGATGAATTTATCACTCCATAATTACATACTTTAAAGAGGTTAAAGATTTTAAGGAGGTTAAGGTTAAGACAGATTGTCCGACTCTCAAGCCGTTCAGCATCCTAAATGCGTTGTCTGAAGGAAACATCCAAAATTATTGGTTTGCAACCGGCACCCCTACATTTCTCATTGAGATGCTACGTAAGTTCCAGACTAACATCACCACCATTGACGGCAGTATCGCAAAAGCAAACAACTTTGACGCTCCTACAGAAGACATGAAGTCAATTCTTCCATTGTTTTACCAGAGCGGTTACATTACCATCAAGGATTATGACGAGATAGGAGACATTTAAACACTTGGCTATCCAAACACCGAGGTGCGAACGGGTCTGATGGAGTCTCTCTATCCGAATCGGCATTTCCTTCTCCACCACCACACGTAATATCACTGACATAAAAGTGATATAATCATCACATTATCTGATTATTTTCCCAAGATGATATCCACAAGCGCTGTCACATCAGCGATGGTGATTTGGTCATCAAGGTTTACATCGGCAGCTGTATAGGAGAATAGAGAAGGTGTTTTGCCAAGGATATGATCAACCAATGCCGTGACATCAGCTATCGTAATCTGACCGTCGAGATTCACATCACCACGACCTGCACAATAAAGGGAGAAAAGAATATCGTCGTAGGCAAGATGGGAATAGTAACGCCCTATCAAGTTGGTGAGAGTAACCGGAACGTCAAACACCTCAGAAAGCTTGACATCAGAGATGACAGGGGCATCATTCCTTGTTACGTTCAAACTGATACCGTCGGACTCACTGGCTGTGATAACAAAATGATTGAAGATGGATGGCTGATAATCAACATAAGAAGTTACATTCTTCACATAGGGACTGATGGAAACTGTACCAACCGAGTTCCCCTGACCATCCATCACATTGGCTTCAGTTGCCCACGCAGGGAACGAAATTACCATCATCGCGCCATTATTTCCTGTCAATGTTATGGTAGATGTGTTGGAATTGCTCCCAACAACAGCCAGGTCAAATTCCATCTTGTAATTTTTAGCATTCTTCACCGGGCTATTCCCTGCAAAAGACAAATTAACGGTGCGGTCGTTATTATTACTCAAGAATATATGGAAATAATGACTTCCATCAGTTTTCTCCGTCTGAACCATCGCCCCTACGTCACCTGCCGCAACGCGAAATCCATAGTTGTCAGAGGACGGCTCCTCAAAGTCAAGTTTCCATACGGTGTCATAAAACGGCAAGTTAGGTTCTGGCTGATCATTGTCACCTACTGCCAGATAGAGTATGCCCTCCTCCTCAATCACACGAACAGCAAGACTGGAATCCGACAAGTTATCACATTCCACGATAATATCACTAAGGCTACCCTCTCCCACCTCAGCCAATGTGCCAATAGGATAAAGCCCCTTAGTAAGAGGAGAAGCAGACTGAATCTCAAAGACCGGTGTCAGACACTGAGGGCCATAAGTCCAGTTGCGCTTGCGGATATTGAGCTGACCAATATTCAAGGCATCCTTGTTGTCATCATCCAACTGGAAGACGATTCGTGAACCCTCATGGAGGTTCAGCGTATCGCAAGTGACGGTGGCGTAATCAAGGTCTGTTGCAGAGGTGGTATCCTTTCCCGGACGTAGCGCAGCCCCATATTCCAAAGTAACAGGCCGGTGGAAAGTGGCAGCAGTAAAGAGCGTGGTATGGCGGTTCATCCAAAGCGGGCTGTTCTGAAGGGTGCCACGGAAATAGAAAGAACCCGACCAAATATCGGTTGGACCACTATATGTGAAAGTACGTGCCGTGAGTTTCAGCAATCCGTCGCCCTGCTTTGTCAACCGCATCGCTCCTGTCAGGTCTCCTTTCTGACCCACACCGTCGATAGTGGCTCCTAATTGACAGGAACTATATCTGTAAGTGATATTCGAATTATTGTCACTCCCCGACACCGTGGAAGGAATATTAAGTGTGAGCGAACGCGGAGAAGCACCATCGCCACTAATGCCGATATTTCCCGCACCACAGAACAGCAGATCCTGTCCAGAATGAGTGGAAGAAATTGTCTGATCTGCCGACAACTCTGTGCGGCCGGTGAGGGTAAGTGGTGGCGGTGCTTGCGTTATACCCTCCAGCTCACCTAAGAAATAACTGCTATGTGGCGGCTGGTTGTAAGCCAGCGGCTGCCACACCATCGCCTGACGATAAGCAGGATCATACCACAGTGACGGCATCGCATAATCCGTAGGAATCGTAGTGGAATAAATACGCAGCTCGGCATTGTCGGTGGAGCGCAGAATCAGCTCCTCTCGCCAGTCGCCGATGATATCACCCTGAGCACACGGGTTGTTTTTCGAATCGTTGATCATCGCCACCCCACCCGTCTGCATGATACGTCCGGATCCGGCTTTCAGCACCACGCACTCACGCTCCGTCCCCGGACTGTTCACCGACTCCTCCAGCAGATCGCCATCCCAGTAGATACGGAAATTCAAGGCTGCCGGATAAGGCATCTTCCCGTTCCAGTCGTTGGTCTCTCCGTCAATCACCTGATCGGCTGTCAAAGAGATAACGCCCGACTGAGTGGACATACCCACACAGCCCGGATAGTTTGCCAAAAAATTACCAGCCATAGCACGGCCGTCATCATTCGTACCAACATCACGGTAATAAATCTCTGAGGAGGTGGCATTTCGGTAGTTGTTCGACGGCTTGGACTCATTACATGCAAACACTTCCATACCAGGGCGGAACGGGTCGAGGTCACCCACGTGGATGGCATCGCCATGACCCAGTCCGGTACTCGAAAGCCCCTTGCCGTTATTGTCAATCACCATCGAGCCATAGACAATCTCATCGCATCCGTCGCCATCCACATCAGCCACCACATAGTTGTGGTTGCCCTGTCCGTACCAGATACTGCCCGATGTGTTGTTGCTCCAACGCCATCGCTCTGTAATCTCATGCGTGAGCGGATCCACGTCGTAGGCTATCATCTTATGCCGGGTGTAGATACCCCGTGCAAGGAAGATACTAGGCTTACGACCATCGAGGAAGGGCGCACCCATGAAATATTTGCTAGAACGATGACCATAGTTGTCGCCCCAAGCGGTGTTCTCACTGGTCTCTCCATTTTCCAGCCGTGGCAGCGGATAGGTCTTCACCCAATAAGGCCTTCCCGTCTTTCCATTCAAATAGATAAGATATTCTGCACCAGTATGTGTCCATTCATACTGACTGTTGGTATGGCTTGTCAATTCATTGCGCGTGTTGACCGAAGCGTCACCCACTGTATAGGTGGTACCATCAGCCAGATGGATAATCATATTGTCGGCCCCACGGAGCAACACCTCTGCCTGTCCGTCCTGATCCCAATCGTAACACACTGCATTGAGCTCTGTTGAGTTCAGACTTACCATATTCGGTCCGCAATCGATATACCACAGTCTGTTTCCATCCAAATCATAGGCCTCGAAGAGGTTGTAGGCAGAGTCATTCGTCTGCAGATAGCCATTACTCACATCTGTCTGGTTGATACGTTTCACAAGCAGATCGACACGTCCGTCACCGTTGAGGTCACCTAGCGACACGTCGTTAATGGTATAATTCTGCGTGTAGGTCACAGTGTCGGCATCATAGCCCCAGACAGTATTCCCCTTACGGTCAACGATGGGCAACATTCGAATCGGCAAATAGGCTGGAGCCGGAAACAAAACACTGCCGCTGACATCAATTCTACCTGTATTCCATGGGGTGACAACATCACTGATGCTCTGTTCCACACCGTCTCTGACGGCCTTGACGGCATACCTGTCGTTTGCGGTCCCGTCAGCATCTGTATAATTGGTCACACTGAGAGGATCTGCTGTGATGCGGCTTCCGTTTTTGTACACATGATATGTCACTCCGAAATACTCGTCTGCCTGCATACGCCAACTGACGAACACACCGCTTTTCAGCTCCACCGCCACCAGTCCACGGTCAAGCGGATCAGTCATCCGCTGTGCATCGGCAAATTGAGAACGAAACAAAAAAAACAAAAACAGAAGGATTGACCAATATCTCATAAAATGTCGTTATTATTACCTTTCTTCTGTGCGGCTCTTATCATCTTTTAATTTTATCAGTCTTGAGATCAACATATTTCCGACTGTCAGTCCCACGAACAAGACGATAAAGATATAGTAGTTCACATTATTATAGGTAGTATTGTATTTTCCCGCCAGATAAATCAGCTCATGATAGCAGAGGTCGAACGCCTTCTCCATCGGCATGGCATAATGCTGACAAAGCCATACGAAAGCCGCAATGTTCACAAGGCCATAAAGCCCTGCAAAAATCATGATTACCCAACTGCCAAAGGTTTGTTTCCGCATCGCCCGCTGCACAGCCCTCCACACGACCCACAATGCCGTAGCCAGACAAATTCCCGCCTGCAGATAGATGTTGATAATCATGCAGATTCCCTTATAATTGAGCCCCCAGGCCATACCTGTGACTCCCATGGAACCGCAACAGATGGCAAAAAAACAGTTGTCGAGCGACATATCTGTCTTTTTACTCACAACATATCCAACGGCAAGACAACCCAAAAAGAATAGCCCTACATAAGCGGCTGCGAATTTCCAAAGGTGTTTCTCCGTCACATATCTGACAAGAAGGAAGTTCATCACATTCATGGCCAGTCCCGATGCGAATAACCCCTTAAAGAGAAAGGATAAATCAAGGTCCATACCCAGTTCGAACGACACGTCCGGCACCATTTTCCCAAAGCAGTCGATATGGAACATCGCACTGATAAAAGTAGCGGTAAAAGCACCAGCCAATAACACAAGACCAGCTGTCAGCACGCTTTTTTCTTTGACAACTCTTTGCACGCTCACATACAAAGCCGGCAGCGAAGTGACAACCAATCCTAACACTAATAATTGTGGTGTTGACATAATCATTTAGTTTTCCGATGCAAAGATAGCACTTTTACAAACGATGGCAAAATATATCTTGGCTGCTGTAGAAAATTGTGGTTTTTTCACTAAATTTGTACGAAAAACAAAATGAAATATATGAAACGAATCCTTATTATTATCTTTGCCATAGCTTGGCTGACCGCATGCACAAACAACGATGAGATGATGCGAGATCGCGCAGCAGAACTCTGCCAGTACATACCCGATCATGAACTGAACGAGCGATCGAAAGACTTTATGACAGCTGATTTCCATGCTGTGCTCGACACACTGTTCAACCACTTGCCTGAGCATGAGGCAATGGATCACGAGTGGCTTTATTACTTTGTGACCGGCAACGGAGGCACCATAGCCGACTTTGAGGTGGACACCGTGGAACAGACGGATGCCACACATGCCATCGCCACTATCAAGGTGCGACAAAAATGGGAAGATGGCTCATTCGACGAAAACTCCGACATTGAGACCCATCATCTGATGATGGAGAAAGAAAACGGGAAATGGCTGATTGCCGACTTTGACGGACATAAGCAAGACTGCATCAACCATATAGCTGTCAACCGGCGTGAACAGGCTATCCGCAAAGCCATGAACACCTATCTGGCGGAAAAAGTGGGAGAACACTATCTGAAAGGCGAATACTGCTTCCCTTCGGTGGCAGTTGTGGCAGAGGAGACCTGTGAAGACACCACACAGACACGCGTGTGGTGTGACACCTGGATTTTTTGGTACCAAATATCAGGTGACACACTGAAGACGGTATCTGGTGGCAACCACTCAGGACTGATGACCTTACGTCAGAAAGGAAAGAACTTTACAGTGACAGCGTTCGAGGAGACGGCAGATGGAGCGGGCAACGAGGCAAGTGCTCACCGCATCTTCGGTCCACACTATGACGTCTATCATAACATCCATTCCAATTCTGATGTCGGTGAGGAAATCCGTAAAGAACAGTTAAAAGAACACATCCGCCAGAACGGACTGACAATCCGCTATTATCAAGATTTCGGATGGGATGCCATAAAACTTTAGACGCCAACCTTGCTGGCTGATTTACGCATACGTTATCTTTTGAACCATCTGACCCGGGTCACCAATGATGAGCGAGAGAGTGTGAGTGTCACAACTCTTATCCACTGGCAAAGAATTTAAACTCGCAACATGAGAAATATTGGCGGTGGAACCCTTTTGAGCTTAATTTAACGGATTATGCGGGAGATGCTTTTTCCATCAAGATCATGGCAGAGAACCACGAACGGACGGGGAAGAGAGTCAGGAATCAGTATGTTCCACTTTTTATCACCTGTATTCTGACTGGTTGCGTAAAGCATACGACCGTTCAGATCATAAATATTCACACCCTGCAGTTTACGGTTTGACAGTATGGAAAGACTACGCTCATCACTACTTCTCAACTCAACCGTGAAATAATCTTTATTTGCCGATGATATTTTCACAGCCTCCTCATATTTCCATTCGCGGTCGAGAAAAGCGAGACGCTTGCGAAACCAGTCTTTCACAATCTGAATTTCCTCAGCGTACGAGGAAACCAAATAGGCCGCAAAATAAGCCACTGGATTTGAACTGCCGCCTATTCCTGCCCAGCCCCAACCACTTTGATTACCACTTGAGAAGAGGTTGGAATATTTCTGATAATGACGCTCTTTCGCTTCATCGAGCAGGTTTGCGTAATCGTCGAAAAAAGCATCTATATTCTCCTCTTTCAGAATAGTCTGACGCAACTGGGCATAACGTTTTCTGACCTTTTCCATAAACGTGGCGTCTGAAGAAAGAATCTGCCAAAATTCGGGTGTCGGATTAGTATTACAACCATTATAAACCCAGGCTTCCACATTGTTGGCATTGCAGAAGTTGCAATTCCCGTATGCCAGGTTGTAGTCCCAAACCGGACCCGCCTCCATCTTGCTCACTACACCGTCGGCTTCGTCTTTATCCTTGAAAAAATATGTGCTACGCTTGAAACCATCGGCATTGAGCGACACTTCGGTATGAATGAAATAATCCACAAATGACGGAACATCTATCCATTTGGCATAGCCTGTCTTAGGGGCCGCATAGTCGCTCTGCTGAAACGACTGCTCCATCTGATCCACATAATCTTGGATATAGCGCTTCTGCTCAGCTTTCAATTTCTCTTTTTTCGGATGATAGACAGTCCACGTGACCGTTGTGTTTGAGCTTCCCCATGGCCAGCCGATGCCGTAACCACTGTCCACCAAACCCTTCACCTTCGATGTGAACGTAGCATCACTATCATCGTAAGCATCCACTCTGACAATATAGCCGCCTGTCAATTCAAGTCCCTCAGTATCTGTGTCTTTCAACTTTGCTATATCTACACGTTCTTTCGAACGCTTGATTTTCTCGCAGAACACATAGACACCCGCATAGGAATCATTGACAAAAACCTCACACATCCGAAAACGGGGAGCCCAATGCCCCATCTCTCTCCACATGTTAAAAGCAAAAGGGTCCCGTAAAAGAGAGATATCGTTGTATGGAGCCAACAGCACCCAGTCGCTCTCCTCTGGCATACCCAAAATAGAGGCTTTCAGGTCGTTTCCGGTTGAGTCCCGGGTCTCTATAGTGAATTTCTTCTGATCAAAACTAAGCGAACTGTTACCACGATATTTAATGCCTATCAGTCCGTTAAAAGTATAAGTAGAACCATTGACCGTGTTCCGCTCACCCTCACCATTATCAATCACCTGCATCGTGCCCTTCACTTTAGCTTCAGCATTGATGGCATCATCCGTGTGAATCAGTATGATAGGAAGATTAGAAGAGAAAGAAACCGGCTCAGGGATGTTCCCTTCCGATGAGTAGTTATCCTCCTCTCCCATCCCTATAGGGGGACTGTCACTGGTAGTGAGGAACAGTTTGTCGAGCATAGCACCATTCTCACGGCATCCTATGGTCAACACATGACTGCCGGCGGAAAGTTGATAGGAACCGAATTCTTTCCAACCCCAACTGCCATTGGTACACAACCCGTTGGCATAGGAGAACTGTCCACTGTCCATCTTCAACCAATAGCTGTCGTCGTCCCATGTGGGGCAGTTCACCCGCCCATAGAGATGATAAGTGGCTGAGGTTTCCACTTGAAAACGCACTACCAACAAATCGGCGCTGTCGGCAGGCGCTCCACTAATATACTCTCGGTCGGACAACAGATAATGTCCTCCTGAGGCTGCAGCATCTTCCTTGTCTGTGAAGAGATTTCCACAAGTGGGTGTCACAAGACGTTCTGCCTCTATCCACAGACCATCTGTCTGGCGTTCCTCTCCCGAATCCTCATCAGAGGCTAATGCACCGGTATATGTGAAGAGGCTAAGATCTACGCTCTCTCCCATTTTCTGATAACCGGACGCGTTTAAGTGAAGCCAGTCGTTCTGGAAAAGATATTGAGACTGAAGAACGGCTGCATCTGCAGGATCACACACTGCTGAGGCAAAGTCTATCACACCGTCAAGCATCGGAGTTGAACGAATCCAGTCGTTGATGGTATTCCTTCCGGCCTCATGGTCAGTGCTATAATACGAACTGTTTTTAAACGGTGTGATTGTGGCTCCGAACACATAGACGCCTTTGGCATGAGCTGCCCGAATGATCTGGCGATAGACATCTATAATACGGTTTGCGGTCTGGACACCATTAGAAGCACTGCCTAAATCATTGACCGCTTCAAACAATATAATCCATTTAACGCCCTCCTGACCCAGCAAATCACGCTGGTAACGGTTGACCGCAGCCGGTCCCAGACCACCACTAAGCACACAGTTGCCACCAATTCCCATATTCAAGACTGCCACATGTCTGGTGGACGGGTTATCAAGCAAACGACGGGATAACACATCAGGCCAGCGATCCTGCTGATTCGTAGTACTTCCACGACCATCTGTGATGGAGTTGCCCAATATAGCCACCGCACCGAACGGGTCGTCGGCCAGCACCTCCAAAGCCAGAATATTATACCAATGCTCTGTCGTTGTGGCATTCGAGAAATCATTCGTATTACCAGATTTAAGATAAGAGGTGGTGCGGGAACCAGGATGTCCCGACACACTCGTGGAAGAAGCATTACCATAATGGATGGTGATTGCCACATTCTCACGAGGATCAAGGTGAAATGCCACCGCATCAGAAGTGGCAGTGCCGCCCGCGGCCATTGTAACAGAGTTACTGCCTCCGAAGGTAAGACTCACCGAAGAGGATGTGTCAATATCACTTGTCCCACCCGACGACTTGGCATAAGCTAACTCCACGCCACGAATTTCCGTAGCGCCACTACTGAATGCATTTGTGAGTTTCAGACGAACAGTCTCGCCTCCGATTGAAACCTGTACTATCTGGCGTAGGGAATTGTTTTGCAAACCGGGAGAGGGCGGATTATTGTTGCTCTCCACCAACTGGGGAGCAGTTCCCCATGTTCCCACCCAATGCTGCTGAGCAGATATTTGGAATGGAAACATTGCAAGGACTGGCAGAAGCAGTCCCTGCAATACATATAATCTTATTTTAAAACATTTCATCTGACAAGCTGTTTTTGTCCGTCAACAATAAAGATACCTTTCTGACCGTCTAATGACCTCAGCCGCTGACCATGAAGATTATAAATACCGTTCTGGTGAAGTGCGGCCGCCGGCTGTACAGAACGGACAGATGTCACTGTAGGATTCAACTCCGAAGGATCTGGTGTCATACGGCTTGTTGTAATTTTCACCACATCTAATTTCGCACCATCCTCACGACCTACAATATTCAAGGTGTGCACGCCGGCGGTCAGATGTTTGTTAATGCTGGCATAATTTGACACATTCACCCACACCCAACCGTTTCCGGCATCAGCGAAACCATTGGCTAAAACAGGGGTGGCATCATCAAATGCCACATAGTAAGAGTCATCATTAAAACTCCCGCTCGTATTAATATGGAAGAACAGATTGTAGTCACCTTCCTCTTCCACCGTGAAGGTTCCAATCATCCAGTTCTGCTTATCCTCCGACAACGTGGTGGCATCTATATTTGTCTCAACATATTGGCCGTTTGAGCAATTCTCATCTGCCACAATTTTCAGGTTCTGACCATTATCAGCGCTTATCATGTCTTCGGCCTCAATCCAGATACTGACCTCATTATCATCTGTGCCTGGCAGATATATCGGAGGAACAGAGTCGGTTCCCCACCACTGAATCCAACGCTCATAATCATAAGAATCAACATAATTGGAAGGAGCTATCGACACATCGGTCTCCACATCTTCCTGTCCTCCAAGGAACCGCTTGATGAAAGCCTGTACCTCCGGATACTGTGAAGACGGAAGGTTACAGTGATCATGACCACCAACAAAACTATAGCCGAAACGGTCTTCTATGCCATACTGCTCCCACACTTTACGAGCCGCATTACAACTTACATAACCGGAGGGGTCTGCCAGCCAGGTCTGACTTGGGTTGCCAAGAATCAGACAAGCACGAGGACAACACATGGCCACCAATTCATGATGATCGTATGGGAGATAGCTCACATTGTCACCATTGAAGTTGTCGCGCAACGAACCCATAAACCAATTATAGTCTGTGTTACTAATTCTCTCCACACTGATAGGAAGCCAATTACTCACTCTCCATGATGCGGCGCCACCTCCTCCAGGCTCCTGTGCAACGGTCAGGGCGATTCGTTCGTCGAAAGCGCCACAGAACAGAGCCATCTTGCCAGCGTATGAACATCCTGTCACTCCGATATGCTCAGTATCAATCTTGGTAACATCAGGACCAAGTTTCTGAAGACCATCAATCAAGCGGCTCACACCCCATGCCCACTCACTGTACGCACCGTTACTGGTCAAGTCTGGATACAGACGCTCAAACTCACGGGAACCGCTGTCGTCGAACTGACTGTATCCGTTAGTCTGTGAACTGGTGAACGACATGTGGGCTATATTCACACCGCTGAACACCGCTGAAGGCAAACTACCACCATTACCGTTCATACCAATCATCAAAGGATATGGAGCACTGCCCGAAGAAGGATAACTGATTGTGGAGGAAAGCGTAAGTGTCTTGCCGTCAACAGTGACTTTCACCGTCAAGGTGTTACCACTCATAGATGCCTCTATGTCGTCCATACTAACAGCCGGTTTGCGTCCTATCTCATAATGCTGTATCTCATTGCTGATCTCACTGCGACGGCGACTCCAGTCCTCAAACTCTAAGGCACGACCACTTCCGTCACTGAAGAGGAACGGATCTGTAAGCGGCTCAATAAACGGAAGTTGCGACCTTGTCGGATAATCCGGCTCCGGATAGATTGAGCCTGTATTTTCAACATCATATACAAAAGGAATCTCTCCCTCCACCTCTGAACGGACAATCACCGTATATGAGGCTTTACCCGGCAAGAATTCCTCGTTCCCATCAAAAGTGGCGGTCACGATGGCTCGTCCTTTGCCTTCACCTAAAGTAAGATCTCCAGAGGCACTGTCTATTGTGGCAAAGTCATCAGGGTTAGAAACAACGCTGTAAGTTACTTCCAAATCATTAGGATTATTCAGTGTCGGATTTACAAATACCTCACCTTCCTGAATCGTGACAACTGAAGGGGAAAACGAAAGCTGAGGATCACGCTTCACAGGAACTGAATCATCGAAAGTCTCCAAATAGAAACTGAGAATCCGGACGGAACCTGTCTGGTCGCTGCTTCCACCTGATATCACAATATTTGTGATATTCATCTTATCGGCCGCACTCAGTTTCTCGTCGAACAATAGCTCCACCACTCCTTCTTTATCAACGGTATAAGTGATACTTGTCTCACCTATATATACGAGAACACGGAAACTGGTGGCATTCAAGTCTGCTGTCTCAATAACCATCTTCTCATATTCAGAGAGATCTCCCGAAGGAAGGCCTAAATCCCTAATCTGGTTAGACCATTTCTCATCCCAGGAGAGCGTTTGTGTCTCAGCGTCCCAAAAAGCGTGATTATAACATGTCAAATTGGAAAAATCCGCATACACTTTTTTTGTGGCAGCACTAAGTTGTAATGTTTGCACGAACATTACCAACAAGAAAAAAGCAATTCTTTTCATACCTGATAATTTAGTCTTAGTTATAAAAAATGTTGTTAGTTACAAAAGGTTGCCACAAAATTAAAAAAAATAATTTCCGATATCTTTACAATAGGATTCTTTTTTTTGACAATACGATACTTAAATCCTTGAAAATCAATCTCTAGGTACAAAAAAGAATGTGTGAGGACCTCACACATTCTTTTTTGTACAAATTGATACTTTTCAATCCTCAATTTGATACGATATTTTTTGAATAATCTGACCCGGGTCGCCAATGATGAGCGAGAGTGTGTGCGTGTCACGGCTCTTATCCAATGGCAAAGTGAGTACAAAATCTTTCCGGTTGTAGAGCACCTGAACTTTCCAAGGGAACGACCACTCCTCCACCTTATTCTCACACACAACAGGAGCTTTCCCGTCTAAGCTCACACCGATACAGTTGCTACGTGAGGCAAAGACTGGCCAGAACGGCACCACAGCCACACATACCTTAACTTTTTCCGCATCAGCCGGGATATCAGCGAGAGGTATGTCAACACGGCTGGAAGCCATACTTGCCGGGTTCTGCACATCATCAAGCGGCTCACCCATCTGGATAGCCACCCAGTCGGTACCTATGCCTTCTATCAGACGGAACGGATCGCTAACCCGTACGGACTTCAAATCCACCTTTTTAGAAAAATCCGTCAGCCACTGGTCATCCGGAAGCCGGAAACGGTTGGTTGGCTCACTGACCAGCTCAGGCATCAGATGATATTTGGAATTCATACCTGGCGGCAGTTGCGACATCATCTGATTCCATTTGCCGTCGAGCTGATTGTTGTATTTATCCACTAACTGTTGAATGGCATTATAGGCATTTTCCGACTCCTGAGCTGCAGCTTCCAATCCTGTCTCATGATTGAGTTGCGCCATCAGGAACTTACGGTTCATCTGATAGGCGCCCTTCACCATAAACTCCAAGATTTCAAAAAAGGCAGGCCGGAGCGATTCCGGCAGTTCCTTGCCGATGGCGTCACACTCGTCGGCTATCCGTCTGTAGTCAGCAAGGCGTCGTTGTGCAGTACCGTCGGAGAAAGAATAGTGGGTGTCGTGCAGCTTGTTTTGCTCATCGCTGCTCCACTGCATCTCATAACCCATAAACTCAGGCTTGCGATCCCATGCCAACCGGTAGTAGGTGTCGAGAATCTTCTGGAACCGTGGTTCCAATTCATCACGGAACTGCTGGCCAAGCCACCAAGCCTGATAGCGGTTAGCCTTCTCATAATTGAAATCCTGCAGGTCGAACGCCATGGTGAAGAACTGCTGCACGGCAAGTTCCATCGGCTTGATGTCCCCCACATTGAGTAGCCAATAGCGGTCGGCTCCGGCATCATAGGCTTTCTTCAACTCCTCATACATCAGCACTGGAGCGGTGGACTGAATCCACAAGTTGTCGTGAGGAGTACCAAGATAGCTGACATGATAATACACACCGGCACGTCCTTTACGCTGGCTTTCCTGTGGATTGCTCACACGCTTCATATAGCCGTAGTTGTCGTCAGGCCATATAATCGTGATATCCTCCGGCACTCTCAGTCCAGCATCGTAGATGTCAAGTGTCTCCTTGTAAGGCACGAAAATCTGAGGTATCTCTGGCGCCCCTTTCTGCTTATATTTCTCAAGGATGGCACGCTGGTCGGCAAAGACACGCTCAAGCGTGCGGGCGCGGTCCCTGGGATTGGCAGATCCTTTCATCGCCTCATCGTGAAGTCCGCGCATACCCATCGTGTAGATATTGTCGTACCGGGCTGTCTCTGCCAAACGGTTATCGAACTTACGCCTGATGGTCTCACTGTTGGTCTCGTAGTTCCATTCTCCGTCGCGCTGTTTGTCCCACTCTGTATGGGCAGCATTGTTGAACAGCATCGGCTCACAGTGGCTGGTGGTGATCATAATTCCCCAATCTGCCGCCGCTTTCTGGCTTTCCGGATGAGAGTAGAACGCTCCAGTGCAGCTGTGCATGGCAGGAGCCAACATATTACCACGCAAGCGGAGAATCAGCTCGCAAACCTTATCGTAGGTCTTCGGACCGATGTCGTTCAGGTCTTTCTCAAAGTTACGCTTCGCCCAGGTATTCAGTCCCCAGTCCTCATCATTGATAAAGAACCCGCGGTATTTGACGGCTGGTGACTTCGATGTCACCTGCTCTATATAAGCCAGGTGAGGGTTATACATCACCGGAATGTCGGCCCACCAATACCAGGGATCAATACCCATCTTCTCAGAGATATGCAGCACCCCATAGGCCAGTCCACGGGGGTCGCTGCCTGCCACCCGCACCACATTGTCGGTGGTAGTAATCTGATAGCGTTCCCAACTGCCCTGGATTTCACCGGGCACCTGTGTGCAAGTGAGCTCCACCCGCACCCCGCTTTTCTTACTGCTGACTATTGCAGGACGTTTCCGGCATACCCGATAGATGTCATCACTCAACACCTGCGCCATCTTATGTACCAATGCCGGCTCTTCATCCGCCACCACAATCGAGGCCTCCGACAAATCCAAAGCTGGTGCCATCAATGGCACCAGCATCAGTATCAGGAATAATTGTATTTTCATATTCGTATAGTCAAACCTTACTCTAAAATCCGAAGTCTATTGTTTTCTCCACAGCTTGGTCATATCCTCAAGTTTCTTGCCTTTGGTCTCAGGCACAAGCCGCCAAACAAAGACAGCTGCTATGATACAAATCAGTCCATAAAGTCCGTAGGTGAACCAATGGCCGAAATCGTCACCCTCCTTGAGATGCATATTGAACATCGGAACGAACGAACTGCTCACAATCCAGTTGAAAATCCACTGGAACGCCACTGCAACTGCAACAGCGGCACCGCGGATGGTGTTCGGGAAGATTTCCGCGATGAGCACCCAGCAAATGGGTCCCCACGACATCATGAACGATGCACTGTAGAGCATGATAGACAACATCGTAACAGTGCTGGCCTCAGGATCACCAAAGGTAAGCGCCACAAGTATCGCTCCGATGGCCATACCGATGGAACCGGTAATCAACAACGGCTTGCGGCCCCATTTCTCCACAGTGAAGATGGCCACGAGCGTGAACGTTATATTCACAATACCCATAATCACTGTCTGGGTCATCGGATTCTCCATACCCATATCCTGGAAGATACGAGGTGCGTAATAGAGCACGGCATTGATGCCCACTGCCTGCTGGAACACACTCAGCATGATACCGATAAACACGCACATAAAACCATAGGAGAACAGCTTCTCTGTCTTCTCCACCAGTGTCTCGCGGATGTCCTGCTGAACCTGCAGCGCCACTTCCTTACCGTTGATTCTTGAAAGGATGCTCAGAGCAGTGCTCTCCTTGCCTCTCATCATAAGATAACGAGGCGATTCAGGAACAAGGAAGATGAGCAGCGTGAAGAGTCCTGCAGGAACAGCCTCACTTCCGAACATATAACGCCAACCGGTGGAGATAGTCCAAGGGTCACTGCCGGCTGCCACCTTGTTCACGCCTTCACCGATTGACTCAATAATCGGGTTGGTGTGTTCGCCCAGAATAAGGAAATTCACAAAGTAAACCACCAGCTGTCCGAAGATAATGGCAAACTGATTCCACGAAACGAGCATACCACGAATCTTCGACGGCGATATCTCACCGATATACATCGGGCAGACAGCAGAGGCAAGACCCACTCCCACTCCACCAATCACACGATAGATGTTAAAGGTGATCAGCAACTCTTTTGAGGCTACCCCATGCTCAAAAAGCAAGAATTCCGGATACATGCTTCCCAAAGCGGAGATAAAGAACATTACACCTGCGAAAATCAACGATCTCTTACGGCCCCAGTTTGAAGCAAGCAATCCCGACAGACTGCTTCCGATAATACATCCTATCAAGGCGCTGGCACAGGTAAATCCATGCCACCCGTCAGTGTAGTTAAAACCGTCAGCACTCATAAAAAATGCCTGAAGCCCCTTTTCAGCACCCGAAATCACAGCGGTGTCGTAACCAAATAATAATCCTCCCAGCACGGCCACCATCACCACAGAGATCAAATAACCCTTACTGCCGGTCTCATAAACTTTTTCACTCATAGTTATCTATTTTATTATTCTTAAAACTCTAAATTCTCAACTATTCAATAGGCAGATACCAATGCTTGGTATCAGAAAGATAAGCAAAGAGCGAAGAGTCAAAATTATCAGCGCCATTTCGTCCTGCCACCTTGCGGGCAAGGAAAGTAGGGTCACCCCGGTGCATCGACAAACGCATCAGGTCGTAATAGCGCAGACCTTCCGCAGCGGTCTCAAGGGCCATCTCGTCGCAGATACGATCCTCCACCCACTGAATGGAGTCACCTTTCGATTCATAAGCCGGAATCACGTATGTGGTGTCGGCGTCTGCGTTACCGGAACCGCGGGAATGCAGTCCCTGCGTATTCTCACGCAGGAATGTATATTCGCTGAACGACAGCAAGTCACCCGCTCTTGAACGTTCATCCTCGGAAATATATTTCTCAATGTTGTCGTGCCACAGACCATATTTCAGTACAACAAAGGCCGACTGCGGGAATCCTGCCCGATTGAGCGCCTCTGCATAGCGGAGATACACATGTTGCAGACGATAGAGCCACACACTGTTCTCATTTCGATATTTATAGCAGGTCTGCCGCATTGATGAGTAAGCGGTGGAAGAAGAAGCCTGGTTGCGCAGCTTGTAGATGCTGTACTGACGCAAGTCACCTCTCTGCTGGTCACTCTCATAACTGATGGTGTCGGTTGCCTCGATAGTGTCGGGCAGAAGGGTCACAGGGTCGGTATAGACCAGCACATACTGCTGCGACTGCGAAAGCTCATCGTATGCCTTTGAGTGAGTAGCCTGATAGTAATAGTTGTTATCTTCCGTAGAGTTGAACACATCAGTAAGATATGACATCACGCCGTTGTATTCCTCCGTTTCCATCGGAATCAAGGTCAGCACCTCTGTGTTTCCATTGCCAGAGAACTGGGAGGCATAACTGTCGCTGATATCCTCAAACTCATAATCCCTCCAACTGATGTTCGAAATTCCAGTCGGACGTGTGTTGCCCTGTTTGGTCAGGAAGTCGTGATAATACTGCGCCGCCTCACGATAACGACCTGCCCAGAGGCAGAGATCGCCCATCAGCACTCTCACTGGGAAATAGAATTTCTGGGAGTTAATGCTGTTCACTGTTCCATAGGATGGATAGTCGGTGTCCATATACGGCGCAAGGTCATTGATAAAGTAATCAGCAATCTGCTCCACCGTATAGTGCGGATATAGCGACGGATCGGCGTCTTTCTCGTAGAGAATAGGATCAGTGAAGAACGGAACACTGCCATAGTTAAGCGCTAGCTGCAGATAGGTCCATGCCCTGTAGGCTTTTATCACACCATATTCCTTCTCAAACACTTTATAGCCTCGTTTTGTGAGTGCGGTGTCGGCATTTGCCAGATAGTAGTTGCAGTTCTGGATAATCGCATAATAGTCGCGCGCGTTGTTGTAAGGGTTCTGTGCGTCAGCCGTAAAGTTGGCCAGCGCCTGCAAGTCGAGCGTGGCGTTTTCTGTCAGTGAGGTGAGGTCACCACGAATCTCGCCGAGCAGGACGGTACGGTCTGCGATAAGCTGCATCTTCCCGATAATACCCATCAGTGAATAAACGGTATCGTTTGGTGTGTTGAGCTGGTTGTCCTCCACGAACGCCACGAGGTCGGAGTCCGTCTCCTCACAACTCATGAAAAACTGTGCTCCGCATGCCACCATGAGCATGCATGCCAATTTATATATCTGTCTCATATCTGTCTTAGGATTAGAGGTTAATTTTCAGTCCAAGTGCAAAACTGCGGCCCACTGGCAGAAGTCCGCGGTCGATGCCAGTGCCGATGATGGCGTTGCTCTGTGCGAATTCAGGATCGGAACCGAGATACTTGGTGATGGTGAACACGTTGTTGACTGCGCCCCAGATGGTGAGTCCCTGCAGGTAAGTGCTGCGGATTGGGATGCGGTAGCTGATGGTCACGTTCTTCAGCTTCAGATAGGAGCCGTCTTCTATCCAGCGGTCGGAGAAGCGGCTGTTGCCCATTACGTCAAGGAAAGAGACTCGTGGCACGTCGGTGTTCTGACCGTCATGTGTCCAGCGGGCAAGCAAGTTGGTAGTCTGGTTGTAGAAATACGATCCCGACTCTATGATGGAGCGCTGGTAGTTGTAGATATCGCCTCCCACAGAGTAGTTAAACAAGGCAGAGAGCGTGAAATTCTTATAGCAGAGCTGGGTGGTGATGTTTCCATAGATATCAGGATTCGGGTCACCGATTACCTGCATATCGTTGCTGTTAATCACCTTGTCGTCGTTCGCGTCCACAAACTTCATGTCTCCGGCAGCATAATACTGGCGGGCGCCAGTCTGAGTGGTCTGATAGAGACCGGCTGCCTGTGCCTCCTCTGCTGTGGAGAACACGCCGTCGGTCTTATAGCCGTAGAACAGACCGGCTGCTGAGCCCACACGGTTGAGTATGGTGGCGTTATACAACTCCGTGGTCATTTCGGTCTGCCCGCCTGGCAGACGTTTGATCTCATTGGCGTAATGACCAAGTGAGGCTCCCACTGACCATTTCCAGTCCTTCGTGTTGACCAGTTTGGCATTCACACTCACGTCGAAACCTTCGTTGTGCATACGTCCGTCGTTCACCCAGTTAGTAGTGAGACCGGAAATATACGACAGTGTGCCGAGTGAAAGCAGGTTGTAGGTGTTGCTGTTGAAATAGTTGAACGCCACAGTCAGGCGGTTTTTAACAAACGAGCCCTGGATACCAGCTGTGAAACGTGCGGTGGTCTCCCACTGCAGCTTCGTGTTTCCGATATTCTCAAATGAGATTCCTGTCAGGGAGTTAAACAGGCGGCCACTCTTGAAATAAGTACGGGATGCGATGCTGTTGATATCGTCATTACCAAGGAGGTCGAAACCGGCATTGATTTTCAGATAGTTGATAGCGCGGGTCGGCTTGAACCACTTCTCGTTGGTCAGCACCCATGCCGCCTCCACGGACGGGAAGAAACCAAAGGCATAGTTGCCTATCTTCATTCCGTCCTCTGCATCCACACCAAACTTGCTCGAACCGTCCATAGCCAAAGCCGCATAGAGGTAGTAACGCTCCAGGTAGTTATAATCACCTGTCACATAGTACGTGAGATCGATATCCTTATTCTCAAGCCCATCGGTCGATTTGTATTTTAATGATGACGACATATTAGGTGTTTTGTCGTTTCCGGTGTCGTAACCAATCTGAGTATTGAGCTTATAGGTGTCCCGTGTGTAGCGGAAACCACCCTTGGCAGCGATGAAATGGCCTCCGAAACGATGGGTGTAGGCTGCGTTCAGATCGTTCATAATGGTAATCTGACGACCTGCGAGAGCACTGGCGCAGTTCTCCACCTGACCGATGCCGTCAACCTCATAGTTTGGCACACCAGTGGTCGGGAGATAGTAGTTCTCATCAGTGTTCACCAGCTGGAAGGCGAAGTGGTTCGACAGACGCCACGACTTATTGATATCCCAATATGGAGTCACAGCAAGGGTGACGGTGCGGTTGCCGAAGTAGTTTTTGTTGGTGCTCTCGCCGTTCTCCAGTATAGAGAGTGGGTTAGCGAGCGATGTGGTGTAGTCGGTGCGAGAGGTCACCACGTCGGACAGGTAGTCGTCGGCCTCAGCCAGATAACTGGAGAGGTTACCCTTCGCGTCGTAAGCATACGGTGAGAGGAACGGCGACTTGATGAGTGAGAGGAAGCCCGGCGCGGAGATGATACCGTCGGTCACGTTGGCTTTCACACCGTCGTCGCGCAGGTTACGAGTGACATCGGCATAGGCGGCGTCGAAACGCACTGCGATAGTCTTCGTGAGCGAGATGTCGGAATTCAAACGGAGATTGAAGCGCGAGAACGAGAAGTCCTTGATGGTGTTGTCGCTTCCTGCATAACCTACCGAGAGATTGTAGTTGGCCACGTCGTCACCCCCCTGCACATTGATGCTGTAGTTCTGCGTCCATGCCTCCTTGTAAATCTTATCACTCCAGTCGGTGTTGTTATGATACATGTTATAATAATAGTAGTTAGGGTCGGTCTGCAGGAACTTAAACGAATTACTCTTCGTACCTGTCGTTCCTATAAGCTCAGAGGCATAGACCCTGAACTGCTCGCCGTTCATCATGTCGGGCAGTTTCGGCAGTGTCTCATAGCTTCCGCCAACGCTCACGTCAATCTTTGTGGCCATCGACTTGTTGCGCTTGGTCTCGATGAGGAGCACACCGTTGGCTCCCTTTGCTCCATAGATGGCGGTTCCGTTCTTCAGCACCGACACCTTCTCGATGTCCTCCACCATGATATTGGCGAGGATATTGTTGAAGAAGCCGTCGTGAAGTGAAGGGGAACCATACTGCATATTCTGTATTACACCGTCAATCACCACAAGCGGCTGGGCATTGCTGTTGAGCGAGTTGATACCGTTCATCAGCATCCGGACACCCTGAGCCGACTGACCGCTGCGCAAGGTTGTGAGCATATCGCCGCCCAGATTGGCCTGTATCTGATTATCGATAGAGATATCATTGTTGTTGTAATCCACCATCGTGGTCTTACGGCTGGCGGCGGAGGTCTGGCGCTGATAGGTCTCACCAAACTGGGCACTGTACATATACACGTCTTCCACTTGCGTGCCGGCGCCGATAGCCTGCTGCACAAGGATATAACCGTCAGCCCAGAAAGTGAGCGAGGTGGCATGGTCAGGCACTTTGATGAAGTACTCACCACTGTCGTCTGTCATGGCTGAATAGCGGTTGTCGTTATAGACTCTCACCTGCACACCGGGAGCTGGCTGATGGGTGGCGGCATCATACACGCGTCCGCATATCTCATGTGTCGGGAGCTGGGGCTGCACATTTTTCTTTGCTGCCTGCACATTCTCTGTCTGCTCCTGAGCATATACACCCATGCTGACGGTAAACAGGGCAATCAATGCCGTGATAAACAGGTTACGTTTCATTTGCGTACCTCCTTTCTTGATTTAGTGGCTGACTCTTCGTCTTTCACCGGTTTCAGGTAAATACAGTCGAGGAACATCTCGCGTGAATACTGCGTCTGACGATTCGTAATCGAGCACTGCAACTGCAGACTGACTGTGGTCTCCTGCTGCTGGTAGTTGCAAACCGGGAAGGTGAAACGTCCGATCAGCACACTGTCAACACAGTGACCGTCGCTGGTGACCTCATTACCAAATACCTCAGACTTCATCTCGCCGTCCTCATCCATATAATTCAAAGTGGCCTTGAACTTGTTTGGTTTGAAGTCACGGGAGTTGGCAAGATAGACGGTCTTCGGCAACACCACGGCATAGATGTCATAGGTGCCGGAGAGGGTGTTCCTCACCTCGAAAGTGGCTGTCCAGTTGCTGGTGCTGGTACGCGGCACAATGTCAAGATAACCGTTGCCGGAAATCGTGTCGCCGATGGCGGCACGGTAGTTGAACGTGCAATCCTTGTAATTAGTGAGGTTGGCCTCGCGCTCACCCTGAACTGTAAGCGGGTGAAGGTAAATCTGCTCTGCTGTGAACGGCCACTTGTTCAGCTCATAAATCATACCATTGGAGCAGAGGAGTGAGTCCTTGATATTAGCCGGATCCATATAACCACCGGTATAGAATGGTTTATAATACACGTGGTACGGCCAGTTGCGGGTGCTGAACGCCGTCGTGAAGATAGAATCCTGCATCGAGCGCTGAACATTGCGGTTGTAAATCAGATCCTGCATCAGCGACACGTTGGTCCAGTAGTCCGACACAGAGTCTGCCTTCTCGATGGAGCCGTAGTTAAAATACTGTTTTGCCTCGTCGTAAGCCTGTTTCCATTCATCCGCACTTGGCACGAGCATCACGAACGTCGAGTCCTCATCCATAATCTTGTCGAACACACGAAAGAGGGTGTTCTCGGTCACCATCACCGAGTCACTATAGACTTTCATTCCGTCAACCACATCGGCCTGAATGGAACGATCCTCATCGAGTTCCTGTTTCTCGTAGCGTTTCAGGAAAGTGCCGAGATGAATATAGTCGTCGATGGAGGTAAGTCCTTCATAAATATTATAGGTGTACCATGCCTCATCATCCACCACATGAAGAAGCCCATTGGTGGCTGGGATGTTATAGCTGTCACCCACCACGGTGGCGTTATAGAGTTTCCGTGAACTGAGGGTGAGAAACTTGTCGTTGAGCATCTTCACCGACTCGTCGGTCTGTGAGTTCATGTTGTAGAGGTTGTGGGCGATATGGTTCATCACGAAATGACGTCCCACGATGGAGTCGCCCTCGGCGGTCTGGCAGAGCGAACGCAACGAGTCCGCGTTGAACGTGCCGTTCACCGGAGCCCACACGGTGAGCGACTGGTCGCTTTTGATCAGCTCGGCGAAAGTCACACCTGTGCGTTTGCTGTTATTATAGATATGGGTAACCTCCAGCAAGGAGAGGAAATCGCTCAGTTGAGGATTTTCCTTCACCAGCTGATAGATGGTCTCGGTGCCGTTCGACATGGTCTGGTCATAATGATCATCCCATGAGTCGGAACAACTGGAGACCACTAAGGCTATCATGACTAACGACATGATGCCAATGAGTATTTTATTTTGTTTCCGTTTCATATATCCTGATTTTTCACTTTTAACTATTCACTTTTCACTTCTCTAATGTGTGTCTTCTGCCACCAAGCCTGCATACACACTCTTCGGACAGAATTCGAAATAGTTGATAGGAAGTTCAGCCTCCGCATTCTCTATCACAAGCTTAATGCGGAGCCAGTACTCTTTGTTAGGATCAAGGGCCTGAGTGGTAAGAATCTTGCGGTACTTACCGTTGTTGGCGCGCAGGTTGTTAGAACCGCCTTGGTTCCATGAGTCCATGTCTTTCATATAGCCACGATTGTGCATGGCCTTGTCGATGGCGCGGTTCTCTTCCTCATCCTCCGTGTCGGCCACCCATCCGATGGAAGGGTCTCCTCCCCAGATACGGAAGTCAATCGGCAGACCCATCGGCTGCATGTTGTCTTTCTCACCGAAGTAAATCTGCACCACACCACGGTCATTTCCAGCTCCATAGCCGAAACGGATCTCATAGGTGTTGGCCGGAACTGGCGGGAGTTTGAAACTTACGTCAAACTGACCAATCAGATCTACAGCGTCAGAGTATGTGGCCATCCACACACCTCGCTCACGGAATGCCAGCGTTGGGTTGATACCATGGAAATCCCATCCGTCCACCTGCTTGAACCCGGTCAGGTGCTGGGAGTTGGTGTTTCCGCGCGCACCTGTATTGAGGAACTCTGTAGAAAGCGACACCACATCCCAGCGAATACGGTCGTTGAACACCACATCACGAGTGGTTGGATTATAAGTGAGCACATTATCGATATAATGGTAGATTCCGTTGATGGCCTGCTGGTTGAGGGTGTCGACTGGCAGACCGGCGGCGGCCAACTCCTGGTCGTGGATGGTCTTCATGTCGGTCGGAGTATATACCATCGTGCCCCGCACCGTATAGTTGGAGGCCACACCCTTACGGTTGATAAACAAACCATCGGATGGCGACGACATCTTCATAATCGTGCCCGGCATCATCGTGATGTACCAGTCTGTACAATCGATGAGGTTAGGCATCGCACAGGTCGTTTTATAGTCAATACCGCTCTCCGATATCGTAAAGTCGTTGATGGCGCCATAGTAAGGCAGCAAGTGGTAAGCGATGAAGCGGTTCAGCGGGTTCTTGCGGTTCGTCCAGTCTTCATCGTAGAGACCTGCGTCCTCTGGGTACATCTGGTCATACACGGTCTTGGCGTATGATTTCAGGTCGTCGAGATTCATAATGCCCTCCTTGGCAAATACGCTGTTGGTCTCAGCGAAAGCGGTGTAACGCTTCTGCCTGATCTCAGGGTAATACATCATGTAATTACCGCCCGTACGATGGAACGGTATTCCCTGATAGATGGAGTCGCGGCCCACAGAGTAGTTCGGGTCGAGATACTCATAGAGGCTGTCGTTCAGTCCTGTCAGCGTCAGCGCGGAAGTGAATATCGATATATTCTTATCCTCCAGCATCAGTTCCGGCAGATAAGCGCTCGAAGGCTGAATCACACGGTCCAGCGTGTGAACCACACCATTCTCCACTGAGTCGTCTCTCACAATCATCTTAGATGCCATGTTGATGTAATACACCACATTACCTCCGGACAACGCGTCGCTGTCGCACGAGAAAGTCAGGAAGCGGTTGTTCATATTCGGGGTGGAGATATTACCGTCGCTAAGGTCTGTAGTGAAGAATGTCTCCTGAATGATGTGGTTCCACGATATGGTGTCGCACTCTTCTTTTGACAGGTCGTCCACACTGTTGTAACCGTGCTGACGCAGGTAGTTGCTCACTGCGTCGTTGGTCGGAGCGAAGCAGGTGTAAGTACCATAGGTAGCCATCATTCCATACAGTCCTGAGCGGTGCAAGATGGATGTAAACTGACTGTAGAGCTCCGGACGATGATCCAGATAATCGCTTACCATCTCACCTGTGAAGGTGTAGTAGTTCTCGCTCGACGGGTCGTCCGAACAGCTCACCATTCCCTGGGCAATCAAAGCGATGAACAAGATTCCAGCCAGCAGTTTCATTATATTGTCGTGTTTCATAACGGTTTATTTATTTTGTTCTGTTTTATCGGTTTCGTAAGCAGGGTTCTGAGTGAGATAAGGGTTCTGCTTCAGCTCTTCCTTGTTGTAAGGCCAGTAGAGGATGTCTGGAGTGGCCAGCTTGATGCGGATCACACTGGTGTTCTCCTGAAATTTCGGCAGTACCTTGTTGATCAGGCGGGTGTTGTCACCGTCGCGACGGGAGATTCTCACGAGGTCAAACCAGCGCTTTCCCTCGAACATAAGCTCACGCTGACGCTCGTCGAGCACCAAGTTCTCCATTGCGGTGCGAGAGGTGGCATAGTCGTCATACACGAGTGTGTCTGTGGTGGCGACGCGCTTGTTGTTCGCGCGTTTCCACACTGCGCTCACGCAGGCGAAAGCATTGCGGTAGTGCTGAGTCTGCTCTTCGGTGAGGGGCACATCGGCAGTCACGTTGCCGGCCAGCTCCACTTCTGCCTCTGCCCTCATCAGCATCACGTCGGTCAGACGGTAGATAATCCAGTTGGCATAGGCTTGCGGACGGGCTGAGCCGTTCACGGTCGGTGCGGCACCGGTGGTAGTGCTGGTGCGGAACGACACTGACTGGTTCACATATTTGGTCACATATATCTTGCTGTTGATCTCTGTCATGTTCTCCAGATAGCGGCAGTCGGTCTTTTTAAAGTAGTCGTTGAGTCCGGCGTATGCATCGGTGAAAAGGAAAGACGGTGCACCGATCTGACCGGTCTTCGTGGTGTTGTTGCCATAGAAGCGCGACACAGCGGCATTCGTCACCGATTGGTTGTTCACGAAGTTAAGCTCAAAGATTGACTCAAAGCTGTTGCCCTCGCCGAATATCTCAGTATAGGTGTTGCCGGCATAGTTGCTGTTGGCGGTCGACTCCGAGATGAGCGGATATTTTCCGTAAAGCTCTGTGGTGAGGATGGTTGGGTTCTCCTCATAGTCTTCCTCATACTCCTTGATCTTGTGGTCAATCACGAGGTCGCAGTAGTCGATGCACTTCTGCCAGTCGCCTTTCCACAGATACAGGTCGGCCAGCAGTGCATAGCAGGCCCACCGGGTGATGCGGCAGGTGTTCTCCACGCTCTCCTCGCCATAACTTCTGACTGCGTCGTCCTTCACCCGCTCCACGTCAGCAATCAGACTGTCGAGCACCACGTCGAACTTTGATGCCGGAACCTGATATTCCTGAGTGTCGTCGTTAGATGGATAGGTCACGTAAGGCACGTCGCGGAACGTTCTGATCAGATAGAAGTAACACAGGGAACGGAGCGTGGTGGCCTCCGCGATGGTGGCGCGCAACTCGGCGTCTGTGAAGTTAGGGTCTTTCGCATTCACACCAGGGGCGTAATAAATCACGGTGTTGCAACGGTTTATCACGTTATAGAAACTTTGCCACTCGGTGTAGGAATTGGTCTCCAGGATGTTTTCCTTCAGTATCTGCTGGATGTTATAGGCTGTACCCGAACCGTTGGTCATATCGTCGGAGCGGAGCTCTCCCCACACCAGCATACGGCTCATGCAATCGTCGCTCTCCAGCTGTGCGTAGCAGGAGTTCATCACACTGTTCACGTCGGCTTCCTCCGTCCAGTAGTTTTCGAGCACAATTTCATTCTGTGGCTCGATGGACAGGAAGTCATCACAACTCCACAAGGCGGTAGCGAGAAGAACGGTGGCCGGAAGAATTCCTGCGAATAACTTATAGATCTTTCTTGTATTCATAATGCAGTAGTTTTAGAATTGAACAGTTACGCCGAATGTGACCGAACGCGGGTTCGGTGTGCGGGCATTATCACTGGTCACACCATAGCCGCCGTAGCCAACCTCAGGGTCTGCTCCCGAATAGTTGGTCAGGCAGAAGAGGTTATTGGCACTCAGGTAGAAGCTGAGCTGGGTCAGGCCCCATCCTTTCAGCACCTTCGGGTCGAGCGAGTAGCTGAGCTGTGTGTAGTTCAGACGCATGAACGAGCCTGACTCGATGAAACGGTCGCTGCCAAGCCAGTTGTAACCCTCGCGGTAGAGTGCGCGGGGCACCTGTGCTTCGTCGCCCTCGATTCTCCAGCGCCAGTTCACTGCGGTCGACTGGTTGTTGTTCGTGTACATATTCTCAGCCAGCATGCGGGCGCGGTTGATAATTTTGTTGCCCACACGGAAATTGAACTGATTGTTCCAGCTCCAACGGCCATACTGGAGTTTGAAACCCCATCCACCTGTCACTTTCGGCAGGGAGCTGCCCAAATAGACGATGTCGAGCTCGTTGATATTTCCATCGTGGTTGATATCCTCATAGATGGCGTCGCCACCCTTGAACTTATAAATATATGATCGGTCGTTGCTGTCGTAGCAGAACACCATCGGGATGGTATAACCGTTCTTGTCCACCACCACGTTTCCGTTGGCGTCACGGGCCACCGGTGCGTTCGGACCGCTCACGCCGGGCACTTCCTGGTCAGTATATTTGCTGTACTGATAGACTCCTTTGTAGCGGAAGCCGTAGATGGATCCGAAGGCGTTATGGAGCTGCACGCGGGTGAGGTACGAGCCGTTGCCCTTGTCGAAGTCACTGTTGAGCGAGGCGAGCACAGTCTCATCCATCTTCGTGATCTCGTTCTTGTTATTAGCGAAAGTCACGTTGAAGCTGGCTCTGAACTTACCGGCCTTGATCACGTCCTGGCCGTTGATATTGAATTCCCAACCGTTGTTGCGCATATCTCCCACGTTCTGGTAGTTGAGAGCGGTGAAGCCCGATGAGGTAGGGATGCGGCGGTTGAGCATCAGCAGGTCGCTGGTCAGCTGCGTATAGATATTGAAGTCGGCGGTAATCAAGTTGTTGAACAGACCGAGGTCGAAACCGATGTTCCAGGTCTCTTTCTGCTCCCATTTCAGCTTGCTCAGTCGGATATTGCTTGGCGACACGGACGCGTTGCCGTTATAGGCGGCGGCGTTGGCGTATTTCGAGAAGTAGAGGTACTCGCCACCTGGTTGGTTACCCACAATACCCCAGCCCGGACGAATGGAGAGCATGTTGATCCATTTAATTTTCTCCATAAACTTTTCGTCACTCACATTCCAACGGAAAGAGACTGCAGGGAATGTACCCCAGCGACTCTCATCACCGAATTTGGTAGAGCCGTCGTGACGTACACTGAAGTCAGCGATATACTTTCCTTTATAAGCATAGTGGGCGGAGAATGTGAGATAGACACTGCGCCACTGACCGCTGGCTGTTCCCAGTCCGCTCACGATACCGTCTGCGTTAGTTGACTCAATGCCGCCGGAAGGAAGACCCCACACAGTGGAACTGGTCGATTTCGACGAACCGTCGGTGAGCTGGAACTGCCCGAACGCCATGAACGAATGATCATCATTCTTGAAGGACGGCACGAACGTAAGTCGGTGGGTTGTTGTCACTGCTGTACTCTTGTGAGAGTCTGAAGTGGTGCGGTTGTTATTCGTATCCGACCATCCTGCGGTCACGAGGCTGGATGGATAGAATGTGTCGTTATATTTATTAAAGATGTTAAAGAGTATCTTTCCCTCATATTTCAGGCGGGTCTGATCGTCGTGCGTGCCGAGCAGGTCATACACGAGCTGGAACTCTGGCTGAATCTGATAGGTTGACTCGTCATTCTTTGCCTGCTTGGCCAGCGCCACCGGGTTCACATAGGTGTACTGGTCGCGTATCAGCTCGCTCGAAGCAGTGTTGAGCATATGGTAGTAGTCGTTGAGGTTATTCCCATACGCGTCCTGCTCATAGATGGAGAGGTTTGGCATCTTCTGGTAGGCGATGGTGAGCAGCTCGCTGTAGTTCTTCTGGTTGTTCGTGTACGTCATGTTGAAGTTGGTCACAATCTTGATCCTGTCGCTCACGAAATAGTCGAGGGCTGCGCGAGTGGTGAAACGGTCGAGCTTCTGCTCTATCACCGTACCCGTCTGATGGTCGTAACCGCCGGCGATACGGAAGTTGGCTTTCTCACCACCACCGGACAGACTCACATAGTGCTTCTGCTGAAGACCGGTCTGACGAATAGCCTTACGCCAGTCGGTATTGTTGTTATACATCTCATATTCGTTCCACGACTGGTCGTAGTTGAACTCACGGATATCGGAGGCGGCGTCGCTCAGCGTAGGGTTGTAGTAAGCCTCTTTCATCAACATCGTATATTGGTCTCCGTTGAGCAGACGAATGCCCTGAGGCTGATAGGTGGCCATGATGCGGTAGGAATACTGCACTCTGGTCTTACCCCTGCTTCCGCGCTTAGTCTTGATTTCAATCACACCGTTAGCGCCCTGCGAACCGTAGATGGCGGTTCCGGCTGCATCTTTCAGCACGGAGATGGAGGAGATATCATCCGGGTTCACGTTCAGCAATTCGGCAAACTGATCCTCTGTGGCATTGGCAAAGTCGAAGTTGGCGTTGTAGTCGCTCTCGAAAATATTTCCATCAACCACAATCAGAGGCTCACTGTTGCCGTTGATGGAGCTCACACCACGCAGACGCATGCTCGTGCCAGAACCGAGGTTACCACTGTTGCTGATGATGTCGAGACCGGAGATTCGGCCCTGCAGAGCCTCATCCACCGAGGTCAGGGCAAGTCCTTCAAACTCTTCCATACTGATGGTCTGATGAGCCACCGACATCTCTCTCACCGGAATGGCCAGTCCGCTGGTCTCAGTGCGCTTCACGGCCTTGATCACCACTTCCTGAATCTGGGAGGCATCCTCCAGCTTGATATTGTAGTTTGTGCCGTTAATCGGAATTATCTGGGTTTTGTAACCCACGTAGGATATTTTCAGTTTATGCTTCGGATTCACGATACGGAACGAGAAGTTACCGTTCATGTCGGTCGTGGCATGAGCGACGATACGGTTGGCCTCGTCTATCTCCACCACGTTACACATCATCAATGGCTCGACATCGTCTCTCACCACACCGTGAATCATCGTGCCTGCCGTCTGGGCGAAGGCGCCGAATGGCAACAAGGCCATCACTGTCAGAATAAATATCTTAATCTTTTTCATAGCTTCACGGTTTTACTATTTATACATTAATGCTCCGTCAATCTGATGAACCACGGCAAACGAAGACGTATATAGGGTATTAGCACGGGTGGCGTCGCCAGAGTCATACTGATATTCGCGGGCCATCAGGTTGTAGAGTCCGCCTGTGGTGTCCACCTTCCGGGTGTTGCCCATACCGTCGATGATGGTGATGCCGTCGTTGCTCACGTTGGTGTTGAGCTTGTAGTACGACAACACGCCGTCGGTCAGCTTGTATGCGGAGGTCTCAAACTCACCGCTCACGTTGCCCTGACCGATAAAATAGCCGTTATCCTGGATATGATAGCGGATGAAGGTCTCTATCTCATGACGCAGACTGTCTTTTTTCTCTGTATCCTCCTCGTTATCCACCTGTTCCCATGTAGGCAGCTGACCAGACACCTGAAGCTTCACTATACTCTGGTTTGTAGGCACATACACGGTGTATCGGTAAGTGTTGAAGAGTGAGATGTTGGTACTGCCGCAGGCATGCTCGTCGGATCCGATCACGTGTTTGGTCTCCAGCAGAGATGAGCTCTGAAGCAACTCGTGGAACGCACTGAACTCATCGTACTCACCCAGGATGTCGAACACCGACTTACGGGCGGTCATCACCGGCTCCTCATCGATGATGTAGGTCTTACCGTTTCCTTCATACGACTCATCGTAAATCTGCACCACCGGGATGCTCTTGCCCTGCTCTATCTGCATACCGCCCTGAACGGTCATACCGCCGGCGCCGGCGCCCGCGTTGACCACTTTCACCATGCTGCCGCCCTTAGTCTGGTAGTAGGTGTTGCCGTCTTCCACATTGCCAATGACAATGTGAGTGTCGAGGATATCTTTCAGACGGTTGGTTATCTGGCTGTAGCTGGCCTCGCCGATGGAGTCGCCCACCTCGCCGGTCTCTGTGTCGTAGTTCCAGATGCTGGCCCACACGCGCTCACGCTCAGTCTGGGCGGTCGGCTTATAGTGGAAGCGGAAGAGCTGAGTGGAGGTCTTACCGAAGGAGCATGGGTCAACATACTCCAGCATGGCCTTGTTGTTCGGAACGAACAGGCTGTAGTAGGTGTTCTGGGAGTTCAGATACACGTCGAAGCCGTTCTGCTCCACACCCCAGTAGAGGATGTTCATCGTCTCGTTCACCAGTGCCGGGAAGGTCACGGAGATATAAGCCACAGGGTTGAACACCTTATTAGTAAGGTATATGGCGCCGTTGCAGCAAAGCAGTACGGAGTCCACAAACTCGGTCCTCAGACCCAGCTCGTCGTTGGCGTCGTTCAGCACAGTGCTGAACTTGCTTGGTACAGAGTTAGTGAACGAGTTGAGCATGTTCACGTTAATCATCTTCGAAATCACCTTGTCAGGCACAGCCTCCCAGCTGCCGTAGTAGTCTTTCAGCACCTTGCCCGCACCTTCCTTCCAGTAGCGGTTGAGCGCCTCGTCGCTCGGAACGAGCATCACGCCCATATTCTCCTGAAGAGCCACGTTGGCGGTCGTGGTGTTAGTGGTGGCTGAGTAGAACTGGTTCCAGCCCGGGTCGAATTTCAGCATACCGTTCACCGGACCCTCGTCAGGAGTCAGCTCCAGTGGCTGCGCTCCCTGGCTGCGCTCCGAGAAGTAACGCTTCTCGTAGAGTGAGTCGATATTGGTGTTGTAAAGGCGGTTATACTCCCTGGTGGCCTCATCGCCCGCATAATAAGGTGCGCAGTAGCGGTTGAGCAGCTTGGCATAGCCCTGCGTGCTCGGGTGGTGGGTAATCATGTCGGCCATGTTTGGCAGAGGAGTGATCACGTCGGCCATACGGTGCACGAATCCGTTGGAGCACTTGATATTCTGCTCCGCCATCAGCGAGCCGTTCACGCTCGCGTCGCCGGCCTGTCGCTCGCTCTCATAATTAAAGAGAAAATTGCAGTCGGCGTTCGTGATGAGCTTGTTCTCCAGGAATGCCTCCACAAAGTGGATCATCGGAGGAGCGGTGATGTCACTCATGCACACAATCGGCTGTCCGGCGTTACGGTAGCGTGCCCAGTAAGGATTGTCAGGCATCTCGCTCGGTTTCATGACTGCCACCGAGTCGTAGGCGCTCGTGGCGGTCACGCGGCGCATGCAGTCGCCCTCGGTCGGACCTTCCGAGCTGCTGAGGTATGCCACCTGGCAGCTGTTGTTAATCATACTTCCGTAAAGAATCAGCTTCTTCTGGGCGGTCGAAAGACCGTTGTAGTTCTTCACACCCCATCCGTTGCTACGGTAAAATTCATCAAAGGCGTCATCGTCGGCCACAAACAGGGTCTTACTGCCTGTCTTCGCCAGCACGTTCGTATAGCCTAGGTCATCGATGATTTTCACCATGTTGGTATAATTACCGTCCGACTGAAGAAACTCGTAGATGCTCGAACCGAGCCACGACGGGTCTTCTTCAGCCAGGTCATAACCGTCGTTGCACGACAGCAGACCTCCGGCGGCAATCATAGCCACACCCAGCATCTTTCCGACGCCGAGCTTCCGATAAAGTTTTCTTTTCATAAAGGCCATTATTTGATAATTAGTTAACAATCCATAATATTTCGGTTACAAAATTACACACTATTTAACAATCCGGAAAATAACAGTGTTACATAGATTTTCAAATTTGTTACATTTTCCACTTTCCCCATCACTATTCACTTTTCTGTCGTTCATTATTCTTTCAGAAAAGCTTATCTTTGCAGTAGAAAATAATAAAAAAAAGAAAAAAAACATGAACAAGTTCAAAACTCAGAGTTCAAAGTTCAAAGTATGCCTTCTTACTTCTTACCTCTTTTTAATCTGCGTCATCTCACAGGCACAGCCGCTCGGACTGCGCCTGCTCAACCACTGGGACAATCCCGACGGAACCGTGGAGCGCGGATATGCCGGACGCTCTATCTGGAAATGGGAACAGATTCCGGCTGACAAGCGGCCGGTGCCACAAACCCTCAAAGAACGCTACGAGGAGTATGGCAGCATCAACAGCCGGTACGGTATCAACGGCACCGTACTCAACAATGTCAATGCCAAGCCGGTCATGCTCTCGTCTGATATGTTGCGGAAGACAGCTAAGATTGCCGATATCCTCCGTCCTTATGGCGTCAAGGTGTATCTATCCGTCAATTTTGCATCACCGAAAGCGATGGGCAACCTGCCTACTGCCGACCCGCTCGATAAGAAGGTGAGGAAATGGTGGAAGAAGAAAGCGAAGGAAATCTACCGCCTCATACCCGATTTCGGAGGATTTCTCGTGAAAGCGAACAGCGAGGGAGAGCCGGGACCGATGGACTATGGACGTACGCATGTGGACGGGGCAAATATGCTGGCAGAGGCACTCAAGCCGTATGGAGGCGTCGTGATGTGGCGTGCCTTCGTCTATTCGGCCACCGCATCCGACCGTGCGAGTCAGGCATGCGATGAGCTGCTGCCGTTCGACGGACAGTTCGCCGAAAACGTCATCATACAGATCAAAAACGGACCTATCGACTTCCAGCCGCGCGAACCGCTCTCACCGCTCTTCTTCAACCTCAAACACACAAAGATGATGGCGGAGCTGCAAATCACACAGGAATATACAGGCAACAGCGTGCAGACATGCTTCCTCGCACCCATGTGGCGTGAATTCTACGACCAGATCAACCAGTTCGGAGTCAAGCTGGTGGGAGTGGCTGGCGTGGCAAATATCGGCGACGCACCCAACTGGACCGCCAACGAACTGGCTAAGGCCAACTGGTATGCTTTCGCGCGTCTTGCCAATAACACACACGACGACCCGGAAAGTATTGCTGAAGACTTCCTCAAAGAAAACTACACCGACGACTCGCGGTTCGTCGAACCCGTCACACAACTGCTCCTCCAGTCACATGAGGCAGTGGTGAGCTACATGATGCCGCTCGGCCTTCACCACATCTTTGCGGGCGGGCACCATTACGGACCGGAGCCGTGGTATGCGCCGGAAAACACCCGCGAGGACTGGCTGCCACGGTTCTACCACCGGGCCGATACCATCGGTCTGGGTTTCAACCGCACAGACCACAACGAGCCGTGCCTGGCCGGCAACGAAGGGTCGCGTAATGTCAACCAATATCCGGAGCCGCTGCGATCCACCTACAACGACATCCGCTCATGTCCGGAAAACCTCATCCTCTGGTTCCACCATGTGCCGTGGAACTTCAAGATGAAGAACCGGCGGTCACTCTGGGATAACCTGTGCCTCACCTACGATCAGGGAATCCGTCAGGCAGAGCAGTTCATAGAAACTTGGAAGTCCATCAAACCTTATATCGACCAACCTCGCTACGACGAACAGCTCCGCCGGTTCGAACGCCAGGCCAAAGACGCTTGGTGGTGGCGCGACGCATGCCTGCTCTATTTCCGGCAGTTCGCACGAATGCCGCTGCCCGCAGAATGTCCGGCTCCACGGCACGACCTACAGTCTCTCATGCGATTCCGCCTGAGCATTGACAACTGCACAGCAGCGCCCATCGAACTCCTCCCATAATTTTTTTCAACTTTTCATCGTTCACTTTTCACGATTCGCTTTATTTTCACTATCTTTGTTTTCAAATACTAAAAAAATTAGTTCACCTAAGCTGAGCTGACATCTCAGCCCCTTAAACTCTCAACTTTAAACTCTTATGACCCAATTCCTAATGATCGGAACCACCGAGCTGCTCCTTATCGCCGGCGTGGTTCTCCTTTTCTTCGGAGGGAAAAAACTTCCTGAGCTTATGAAAGGCCTTGGAAAAGGCATGAAAAGTTTCAAGGAGGGCATGAACGAACCTCTTGACGACGAAGAGAGCAAGAGCGGAAAATAGTAGCAACTATAAAAACGCTCACCTCTCCCCTCTGCTATAAAGTTACCGTAAGCAACACATTCCTGTGTTGCTCTTTCCTCATTCAAAAAGGAACATGAATCAGCGGAACATGACCTTTGGCGGACACCTCGAGGTGCTCCGTCGCATGCTTTTCAGGGTGATTGCCGTCACGGCAGTCATCGCTGTCATCGTGTTCTGCTTCAAAGAACCGGTGTTCAGACTCCTGCTGGCGCCCTCCCACTGGGATTTCTGCACCTACCGCTGGCTGGAGCAGACGATGAATGCCATGGGATGGGATTTCCATTTCAACGAGTTCCACGTCAGCATGATAGCCACGGAACTCTCCAGCCAGTTCATGGCCCACATCACCACATCCGTCTATCTCGGACTCCTCTTCGCATCCCCATATATCCTCTTTGAACTCTTCAGGTTCATCGTACCTGCCCTCTACGACAACGAGCGGCGCTACGCCACAAGCACAGCCGTCATCATCTACGCACTCTTCATCGTGGGAGTACTCATCACCTATTTCCTTATCTTCCCCATCTCGTTCCGTTTCCTCGGCACCTACAGCGTGGCGGAACAGGTGGAGAGCAACATCACCATCGATTCCTACATCGGCACTTTCACTTCGCTCACACTCGTCATGGGAATCGTATTCCAGCTTCCCGTCATCGCTTTCTTCCTCGGGAAGATGGGAGTCATCTCATCCGACCTGCTGAAAAAATACCGGAAACACGCTTTCATCGTCATCATGGTCATAGCGGCCATCATCACGCCGCCCGACATCATGACGCTCATCATCGTCACCCTCCCACTCTACCTCCTCTTCGAAGTATCCATCAGAGTGCTCGCCTTCACCCACCCTTCCCGCTAAATCTCCTCATCAATCCCCTCCACCGTTTCCGTAAGCCAAACATTCCTGTTTGGCTCAAATGTTCTTAGTCCCTTAATCCCTTTCTGCCCCCCCCAAAAAAAAATAAAAAGACGATGCCGTTTCACAACGACATCGTCCCAAGAAAATGATTCTTATTTTGAATCGGGGAGAAATATGATATCTATTCAGTTAATCTGGATATTACAGCTGAGGACCAGCTGATACCAGCTCCTTACCAGCCTCGTTGCCAGTGTACTTCACGAAGTTCTTCTGGAAACGCTGTGCAAGGTCTATTGCCTTCTCTTCCCACACCTTAGCGTCAGCATAAGTGTCGCGAGGGTCGAGGATAGCAGAATCGACGCCTTCGAGCTCTGTAGGCACCTCAAAGTTGAAGATAGGAATTGTCTTGGTAGGAGCAGAGAGGATAGAACCGCCGAGGATTCCGTCAATGATACCGCGGGTATCCTTGATGGAGATGCGCTTGCCTGTTCCGTTCCAGCCTGTGTTCACCAGATAAGCCTTCGCACCGCTCTTCTCCATCTTCTTCACGAGCTCCTCAGCATACTTTGTTGGATGCAACTCGAGGAATGCCTGACCGAAGCAAGCGGAGAATGTAGGAGTAGGCTCAGTGATACCACGCTCTGTACCAGCCAGCTTTGCGGTGAAACCGGAGAGGAAGTAATACTTGGTCTGCTCCGGAGTAAGGATGGATACCGGAGGAAGCACGCCGAATGCGTCGGCAGAGAGGAAAATCACGTTCTTGGCTGCCGGACCCGCGCTCTTGCCGGCCACCTTCTTCACAATCTTCTCTATGTGGTTAATCGGATAAGAGACGCGGGTGTTCTCGGTCACGCTCTTGTCTGCGAAGTCAATCTTGCCTTCTGCGTCAACAGTCACGTTCTCAAGCAGTGCGTCACGCTTGATGGCGTTATAGATGTCTGGCTCGGACTCCTTGTCGAGGTTGATCACCTTTGCATAGCAACCGCCTTCGAGGTTGAACACGCCTTCGTCGTCCCAGCCGTGCTCGTCGTCACCGATAAGCAGACGCTTAGGGTCGGTTGAAAGTGTGGTCTTACCTGTGCCCGACAGACCGAAGAAGATAGCTGTGTTCTGACCTTCCATGTCGGTGTTGGCTGAGCAGTGCATGGAAGCGATACCCTGGAGAGGAAGATAATAGTTCTGCATAGAGAACATACCCTTCTTCATCTCACCGCCATACCATGTGTTGATAATCACCTGCTCGCGGGAGCTTGTGTTGAATGCCACGCAAGTCTCTGAGTTCAGACCCAGCTCCTTGTAGTTCTCAACCTTTGCCTTAGAGGCATTGTAGATCACAAAGTTTGGCTCGAATGTCTCAAGCTCAGCCTCTGTAGGCTGGATGAACATGTTCTTCACGAAGTGGGCCTGCCATGCCACCTCCACGATGAAGCGGACAGCAAGACGAGTAGCCTCATTGGCGCCGCAGAACGCGTCAACCACATACAAGTCCTTGTTGCAGAGCTCTTTGATGGCAATATCCTTCACTGTGGCCCAGACATCCTCACTCATCGGGTGGTTGTCGTTCTTGTAAGCCTCAGTGGTCCACCACACCTTGTCGTGGCTCTGTGCATCGTCAACGATGTACTTGTCCTTAGGCGAACGGCCGGTATAGATACCTGTCATCACGTTCACTGCGCCAAGTTCTGTCTCCTGGCCTCTGTCAAAGCCCTCAAGCTCAGGCTTAGTCTCCTCCGCAAACAAAAATTCGTAAGACGGGTTATGTGCTATCACCTTCGAACCAGTGATGCCATACTTTGTTAAATCTAATTTTGCCATATTAATATATAATAATGTAAAGGAAATCTCTTTCTGATCTTAAAATAAAAATTGACAGATTGCAAAATCAAATGCAAATATAGTAAAATTTTTCTTTTCCACCACAACAAAACCAAAATTTAGTCATTTTTTTTTAAAAAAACAGCTTTTTCTCACAATCGGGGCTTTGACCTCCCCACTTTGCAATATCAGATTGGCAAAAAAGCCACTTCAACATCACAACAACCGCGAAAATGCCACTTACAAACCACACTTTTCATCTTTCGCTTTTCACTTTTCACCAAAATTCTTATCTTTGTAATATAATTCTTAATCACATACTAAACCCATCAACCGGAAACCCATTCAACTGCCAACCGTCAACATTCTCTGAACGCTAAACTAAATTACACCTTTAACCAGCTGCGACAGAAGCGCTTAACCCTTTAAGGGTGGTTCTATGAATTAGCTTCAGAAGATTTACAGTTTTTTAGCGAGTGGATTTGTTCTTGCAGCCGCGGAAGCATAGCGGGCTATGGTTCAAGGCAAAAGGACAAAGATGCCGCTAAGAGACATAAAGCCTCGAAGCACAATAGAACACCCATGAAATAATTAAAACTAATTTATAGAAGGACTCTTTACAATGTATATCGTTTTTATCACTGGTGCCGGCATGTCGAAAGAGAGCGGCATCGACACATTCCGCGACAGCGACGGCCTATGGGAGAAATACCCGGTCATGGACGTTGCAAGTATCGAAGGCTACCACCGCAACCCTGAACTGGTGCTGCGCTTCTACAACGAACGGCGCCGCGACCTCCTGAATTGCAAACCGAACGAAGGGCACCGACTCGTGGCGGAACTGGAGAAACGCCACGAAGTCACCGTGGTCACCCAGAACATCGACAACCTGCACGAACAGGCTGGTAGTAAGCATGTTATCCACCTCCATGGCGAACTGATGAAAGCTACATCAAGCTACGACCCGAACAACCCTCATTTCATCGAATCCATCGGACCGGAAAAACCAACTGTCGAGATAGGCGATAAGGCGAAAGACGGTTCCCAGTTGCGCCCCTTCATCGTGTGGTTCGGCGAGGCGGTTCCGATGATCGAACCGGCGGCGAAAGAAGTGATGAAAGCCGACGTCGTAGTCATCATCGGAACCTCACTGCAGGTCTATCCGGCGGCAGGACTCGTCAACTATGCCAGCCCCGATGCCAAAATCTACCTCATCGACCCGAATCCGGTAAACGCGAACATCTTCCACCACATCCACGTCATCCGAAAAGGAGCCTCCGAAGGCATGCGTGAACTCATGGGGATCCTCCCTTAATCCCTCCCCAACCCATCTGGTTCCTAATCCTATCCTCCAGTTTTCCTGTTTTCCAAAAAAGTTTTCGTTTTCGTCTTCGTTTTCGTTTCCCTCTTCGTTTTTGTTTAAAATAACACTTTTCACACAAAAAATAACTTTTTTCCATTATTTTTTTCTACCTTTGCAAATTATATACGGAGATTATATATATTTATATATAAAAATCCATGATTTGCATTGTCTAATGCATCATTCTGAAGCCCTTGCGCTAACGTCTCAGCCACAGCATTTTACGCAGTGCCGTGGAAACTCCGGAACCGCATATTCCACTTCCGGGGAGTCGGTAAACTATGCCCTATCCCGGCCTACAATCATTTTCTGAATGAAATTTTCTGCGCATTTTCCGCGCATTTTCCGCGCATTTTCTTTCCAACCCTGAGCATTAGCGAACTAATTCAATGTAAATTCATGAGTAATTCATGACAATTCATGTAAAAAAATCACTGAGCGTAAGCGAACCCATTCAGAATTAATCATTTCTTATTATCATAATGAATTCAAAAAAACTTATCATCCTCGCAGCAGCCATCCTACTTCTGGCCAGCTGCGAAACGCCCAACGTGGCATATTTCCAGGACCTCGACAATGGCATGGTCAACTCCGTCAACGAAGTGCTCGACATACGCGTACGTCCTGAGGACAAGCTATCCATCGTGGTGAAAAGCAAGAACAACCAGCTCTCCGAGCTCTTCAACCTACCGGTGATGTCGCAACGAATCGGCTATACCACGTCAACCACCACCCAGTCGCAGAACATGTCGCTCTACACCGTCGACAGCCATGGCAACATCGACTTCCCGGTGCTCGGCACACTCTCCGTGGCAGGACTCACACGAGAGCAGGTGGCTACACTCGTGAAGCAGGAGCTCATCAACAACGGCATGGTCAAAGACCCAGTCGTCACCGTGGAGTACGGCAATCTCATGTTCTCCGTCATGGGAGAGGTGGCACGTCCCGGACGCTACGCCTTCGACCGCGACCATCTCACGCTCCTCGAGGCCATCAGCACAGCAGGCGACCTCACCATCAAAGGTAAGCGCGAGAACGTGCTCGTCATGCGTGAGAACAACAAAGGCAGCCGCACCACCTACCGTGTGGACCTCACCAAAGGAGCTGAGCTCTACCAGTCACCGGTGTTCTACCTTCAGCAGAACGACGTCATCTTCGTCGAACCTAATGACTACCGCGCCCGCGAGGCCACCGTCAACGGCAACAACGTGCGGTCCACCTCCTTCTGGATCTCCATCGCCTCACTCGCCACCACCGTCGCCGTCCTGGTGTTCAAATAATCTAAAGTTGAGAGTGTAGAGTTTAGAGCTTGTTGCTAGTTGAGAGATATTTAGTGTAAAAAACAATCTCCAAACAAACAAAAATGCAAAATCTAACACTTATCAACTCATAAAAAAACGACATGGAACTTTTTGGATATAGAAATTTAGTTGCATACCAAAAATCAAAACTTTTGGTAAAACATGTTTATACGATTATTTAAAAATTTCCTGCGCACGAACGCCATGCCCTTTTTGACCAATTAAAAAGAGCTGCAGTTTCAGTAACCTCTAATATAGCTGAAGGAGTTAACAGGTTTTCAATTAACGACAAAGCCCGTTTTATTGAAATGTCATATGGCTCGTTAATGGAAATAGCATCGCAGATGGAAATAGCAGAAAATCTTGGCTACATCTCAGCTGATATCAGGAAGAGCATGGATATTGAGATTGAAGAAGTGGCACGACTATTATCTGGTCTCTACAAGTCTTTTAAGGACAAACTATGACATGTCAACACACCTAAACTCTAAACTTGAAACTTTCACTAAACACTAAACTTGAAACTTTCACTAAACACTAAACTCTAAACCCTTCTATAAATAGATGGAATCAACTGCATCCAAACCAACAATCGAATCCCAGAAACAGCCGTCAGAGCTGATGGCCGTACGTAATTTCCTCAGGTTATGCCTCTCCAAATGGTGGTGGTTCATCATCTCCGTGGTCGTATGCCTCGGACTGGCGAAGATCTATCTCGCCCGCACCACACCCACCTACACACGTATGGCCTCCATACTCATCAAATCGACAGAGAACACACCGTCGTATGCCGATACCGACATCCTCAGCGAACTCGGTATCAACACGTCGGCAAACAACGTCAACAACGAGCTCAAGTCCATACAGTCCTACAACATGATCATGGAAGTGGTGAGGCGGCTCGACCTCAACATCGAATATTCCATCGACGGCAGCTACCGCCGGCAGACTCTCTACGGACGCAACCTGCCCGTGCAGGTGCTCTTCGCCGACAGCCTCACCAACGTGAGCTACTCGTTCAATATCGAACTGGAGAAGGACAGCATGGCCACGCTGGCCGACTTCGTACGCAACGGCGACATCGTCGATGGCGTGAAGAAGAAAGTGCGACTTGGCGAGGTGGCCGTCACCCCTGTAGGCAAGCTCCTTGTCGTGCCGACCGAGAGCTACGGCGAGATGCGGTCGGAGTTCAAAGGTGTCAAGATCTATGTGGACCGCTACCCGCTCCTCGCTGCCGTCCGCAGCTGGCAGGGACGTATGGGAGCCGCTCTCAACGACAAGATGGCCACCGTCATCGACATCGTCTGCAACGACGTGAGCCCGCGACGCGCCGAGGACTTCCTCAACGTTCTTATCGACGTATATAACGAGAAATGGATTGAGGACAACAACCAGATTGCCGTCTCCACATCCAAGTTCATCGACGAGCGCCTGGGTCTTATCCGCTCTGAGCTGAACGATATCGACAAAGACATCTCCTCCTACAAGAGCCAGAACCGCATCCCCGACGTGGCGAACACCGCCCGCATCGCCATGGACAACGTGAACAAGGCGAACACCGAGCGGATGGAGCTTAAAAACCAGCTGCAGATGACCGAGTTCGTCCGCGGACAGGTGGCCAAGAGCGGAGGCAGCCGCCTCATGCCGGTCGGCACGGGCATCAATTCCAACGTGATAGAGTCGCAGATCTCCAACTACAACAAGCTGCTGCTCGAGCGTAACAGCCTGGCTGAGGAGAGCAGCGACCAGAACCCGCTCGTGCAGGACTACGACGAGCAGCTCTCCGGACTCCGCTCCTCCATCCTCGCCTCCATCGACAACCAGATCAACACGCTCAACCAGCAGATCGGCTCGCTTCAGGAAGTGGAGAACAAAAACGTGAAGCAGATTACCCAAAGCCCGCAGCAGCAGGAATACCTCCAGAATGTGGAGCGCGAGCAGGGTGTGAAAGAGGCCCTTTATATCTACCTCCTCAAGAAACGTGAGGAGAACGAGCTGTCCAAAGCGTTCAACGCCTACAACACCCGTGTGATCGCATCGCCGAACGGATCCAACCAGCCTACGTCGCCGAGCCGACGCAACATCTATGCGCTCGCCCTTCTGGCAGGACTGGTTCTCCCGGCAGGACTCCTCAAGGTGCGCGACAGCCTCAACACCAAAATCCGCGGACGCAAAGACATCGAGCATCTCTCCACACCGTTCGTCGGAGAGATCCCTCAGAGCGGACGCCGTCAGAAGACCCGCCACCTGCTACGCAGCAAGTCGAAAACCAGCGAATACAAGCTCGTGGTCAAACCGGGCGCCCGCAACGTCTTCAACGAGGCGTTCCGCGTGGTACGCACCAACATGGAGTTCATGGCAGGAGGTGACAAGAGCGACAAGGTCATCATGCTCACCTCCGTCAACGCCGGATCCGGCAAGACCTTCCTGTCGATGAACCTCGCAGCCAGCTATGCGGTGAAAGGCAGCCGCGTGCTCGCCATCGACCTCGACCTCCGACGAGCCAGCCTCTCGTCCTATGTGGGCAACCCGGAACAAGGTGTGGCAGATTACCTCAACGGCAGCGTGAAAGACTGGAAGAGTCTGATCGCCAGCGTCAACGGCTACGACGACCTCGACGTGCTCCCGATCGGCACCATGCCGCCGAACCCGGCCGAGCTCCTGCTCTCCGACAACCTCGCCAAACTCCTTGGTGAGTTACGTGAGCAATACGACGTCATCTTCCTCGACTGTCCTCCGGTGGATATCGTGGCCGACACCAGCATCATCGCCAAACACGCCGATATGACCGTCTTCGTCATCCGTGCAGGACTCATGGAGCGCGACATGGTGGATGTGGTCGAGAAATACTACCAGGAGAAACGCTTCAACAACATGGCAGTCCTCCTCAACGGCACCGGCTCCTCAAAAGGCAAATACGGCTACGGATATGGTTACGGTTACGGATATGACTACGGATATGGCTATGGCGAAGCCTACGGCTCCACTAACGAATAAGGTTTCCCCTCCCCGGTTACCGTAAGCAAAATTAAAGTAAGTAAAGTTACCGAAGAGGGTATGTCATAATGGAGCATTCGATTATTCATGTTAAAAAACTGAGCGCAAGCGAACATAATCTTATTTTTTCAGAATGAAAATTTAAACAAAAAAACGGAGCACCAGTAAAAACATGTGTAACGACATTATTAAGGAAAACTAAAGGAACTATTTGTTCGTCACACAGAATTCACAGATCTCCACTGAAATAATAAGGCATGCTTGTTTGCTTGAGAGTTTACGGTTGAGGAAAGCATAAATCGCACGAAGTGCTGTACAATGAGATGATTCGACTCAACATGAAGCATGAATGTTGTGAGATGTACTTATCTGCAAGCCTTGGAAGCTCGCTTACAAAGGCAGACAGATAAGCACACCTCAAAAGGACGCAGTCCAATCGAATCATCATACCTCTTCAAAAATTGTTTTTCATTGTTTCAAAAATTGTTTTCTGTTGTCTGAAAAATAAAATCCGTGTATTTCTGTGCTATCTGTGTGACCTAAAGAATTAATACCACATATTTTTGCAAGTGTGCCCCCCCTTAAACCCCTTAAACCCCTTAAACCTCTTCCGTCTTCCATCTTCCGTCTTCCATCATAAACCTCTTCCATCAAAATCGTTTTCGTTAATAACAGCCCCAAAGTCCTTAATCATCAATGACAAATACAGACAACAACATTTTTGGCTCCATTCGCCACACAGACGAAAACGGCAACGAGTTCTGGTCTGCACGGCAGCTGTCAGAATCATTAGGCTACAAAGAATACCGAAACTTCAAGCCCGTTATCGAAAAGGCAATTAACCTCTGCAGACAAAATGCAGCCAAAGAAGAGGACCATTTCGTTCTGTGCCACGAAATGGTCAAGTTAGGATCTGGGGCAGAGAGAAAAGTAGAAAACTACCGCCTCTCACGCTATGCCTGTCTCTTAGTGGCAATGTGCACAAACTCTAAGAAAGAATCAGCGCTTATTGCACTTGAGTATTTCTCAGGCAGACAAGAAACATCCACCGACATCAGCTTATACGCAAACACCGACATCGTTTTTTTCTCTGACCCGGAAGGAAATCTGCGCGTTCAACTATGCTTTGATGGCGACACTGTTTGGACAACACAGAAACGTATTGCTGAAATCTTCCAAGTAGATGTCAGAACCATCAACTATCATATAAACGAAATCTTCTCCACAGGAGAACTTAATAAATATTCAGTATTCCGAAAAGATTGGATAACTGCCAATGATGGCAAAAAATACGAAACAGGCATTTATAATCTTGATGTGATTATTGCTGTAGGTTATCGCGTCAATACTTACAAAGCCACACGGTTTCGCCAATGGGCAACAAAAACACTTAGCCAATACATCCGAAACGGCTATGTTCTTGATGAAGAGCGGTTCATCCATGGCAATCAGCTTACCGACATAAAATTTGAGCAGCTCTTAGAGCGCATACGCGAGATAAGGGCATCGGAGCGGATGGCTTACCAAAAAATCACAGATATTTACGCAACAGCTTGTGATTATCAGAAAGATGCTGTTGAGACGCGGGAGTTTTATGCTAAAGTGCAAAACAAACTGCATTGGGCAATTTCAGGTCACACTGCTGCTGAGATTATTTACCTGAACGCAGATGCCGCAAAAACCAATATGGGCTTGAAAACATGGAGCCAAGCCCCCGATGGAAAAATATTAAAATCCGATGTTGCTATCGCAAAAAACTACTTATCACAAGAGAACCTGCGTGAATTAAACCGCATAGTTGACGCATATATAAGTCTGGCAGAAACAAGAGCAAAGAATCACAGGCCAACCACAATGCGGCAATGGGCGGAATTTCTTGATAACTTCCTCACACTGGCATCTTATCCCCTGTTAATGGACAAAGGCAAGATATCATCGCTTAAGGCAAGGATTAAGGCCTATGAGGAATACGATAAGTTCAGGGTTATTCAGGACCGTTTGTACCTATCCGACTTCGACAAAGAAGTACGACGCATCAAAGATGAAATGGGACTGGAATAACAACCCCCTTCCCTCTTCCATCTTCCATCAAAATCGTCTTCGTCTTCGTTTTCGTTGACAAAAGTTAAGGTTAAACCCCTTAAACCCCTTAAACCCCTTAAACCTCTTCCATCTTCCATCTTCCATCATAAACGTCTTCCATCTTCCATTAGTCAACTATTATCAGTTTTAATGTTTTACCGAGTCAACTTTTGGAAGGTTTAAGACAACCAGAATGGTCAACCAAAATCAGGAAATCACACCTGTATGGGTTTTTATTAAGTGAAACGTTTTTTCTACGGAATGTAATGGAGTTTTTTATTGAGAAAATTTATTCAATTGGAACAATTGGGATTTCATGGATTGAGAAATCTGGCAGAAGCCATGCTTATAGGCAGATTTCTCAAACATGAAATGGATGCAATCCAATAAATTTTCGTTTTTTATTTGTATTCTATTTCTGTGTATTTCTGTTGTATCTGTGTGACCCTCCCCCAAAAACGTCCATATGACCTTTTATGTTTTCTGTGTGACACAAAGAATTAATACCACATGTTTTTACTGGTATGCCGAAAATGGTTTGTTAACACAAACATAATAAATTCCAAAAAAACCTATAAATTTCTGGATTATAATCCAAAATTTTATCGTTTTTTTTGGATTATCATAGATTAATCACTATTTTTGCCACACAAAAGTTTTGATTCCTATGTTTACACGTGAGCTATATCAGACTATAGAACAGAAAATGTTCCAGGGAAAAGCCGTCATTGTGGTTGGAGCAAGGCAAGTGGGAAAAACCACCCTCTTCAATGAGATATTAAAACAGCGAACAGAGAAGGTGCTAAGGCTGAACCTTGACGAAGCTGAAGCGAAAGACCTTCTCAATTCACCATCTATGGCTGAATTACAGATGCTGATCGCCGATAATAAGATTGTTTTGATAGATGAGGCGCAAAGAGCCGATAATATCGGACTGACACTCAAAAGAATCATTGATAACTTCCCGGAAGTACAACTGCTGGTGACCGGATCGTCGTCTCTCGATTTGAGGTCTAAGATAAACGAACCCATGACAGGAAGAAAATGGGAATATAAATTGTTTCCCATTTCAACAAAAGAACTGCTCGACACGAAGGGGTTGTTGTATCTGAAACAGTCATTAGAGCCAAGACTAATATACGGTTCATACCCCGATGTACTGAACCACAGACAGGACACGAAAGAGGTATTAATGAATTTAGCCGGCAGCTACCTGTATAAAGATCTTTTGGAACTCGAAAACATCAGAAAGCCAGCTTTGCTGGAAAAATTACTGATTGCTCTGGCTTTGCAAGTGGGTAGCGAAGTTTCAATAAATGAAATCGCTCAAACAGTACAGTCCGACAATAAAACTGTAGAGAAATATATTGACTTGCTAGAGAAGTCTTTCATCGTTTTCCAACTGACTGCCTTTAGCAGAAACATCAGAAACGAACTGAAAAAAAGCCGCAAAATCTATTTCTACGACAATGGCGTCAGAAACGCCATTATTAAAAATTTTAATCCTCTCTCCCTCAGAAACGATAACGGAGCATTATGGGAAAATTTTTTCATTAGTGAAAGAATAAAGCATAATCATTATGCCGGTAACTATACCAGAAGCCATTTCTGGAGAACTACCACGCAAAAGGAAATTGATTATATTGAGGAAATCGATGGTGCCTTCAACGTTTTCGAACTCAAATGGAATCCAAAGAAAATCAACACAAAAATCCCTGAAGAATTCACAAAAAACTACCATGTAAGAGAATGTGCTGTCATCACACCCGAAAACTATATTCAGTTCCTAACATAAAACCATCCCCCCCTGTTTCCATCTATTTTAGAAGACAGTTGACAGTTGACAGTTGACAGTTAATTAGTTTTATAGGAGAATAGAAAATAGGAGAATAAAAAATAGGAAAATAGGAAAACAGGAGGATTGAGTAAAAGGTTTCAAAAGTTTCAGTAGTTTAAGGAGTTTAAAAGGTTTAAGAGGTTTCATTAGTTTAGTAGAGACGTGGGCATGCCCCGTCTCCCGTGTCACCGATAATTTAATTATTTTGCTAATTCCATTTCTTTTCATATCTTTGCAATCACAAAATATATTCTTTGATTATGGCTACCATCACATTAAGCAACACCATCTATAACAAAGCTCAAATCTTTGCCAATGAAAAAAAAATAACGGTAGAAGAGCTTATAAGTTCTTTGATTAAACAACTCACGCCCGACAGAAAGCAAAAGAAATCAAAGCTGAAGCCTATTGAGGAGTTATCACCTAGTCTTCAACAATTTATCGGGTTTGCTAAACCCAAAAGGAAATACAAAGACGATATCAATGGAGATTTAGTAAGAACCGAATATCTAAACAGCAAACTTGGCAACTGATGAAAGTTTTTCTGGACACTAACATATTGCTTGATATCATTGAACAAAGAACCGACTTTGTTCTAGCATCATCAAATGTGTTTGACCTTGGCATCAAAGGAAAAGTCGATCTCTATGTCACATCACTGACATTCGCAAATTGCGTTTATACAGCAAGAAAAAACGTAGGATATGCAAATGCAATTAACGGATTAAAATTTCTGAAATCTCATCTGACAATTGCAACGATGAACAACGACCAGTGCGAAAGAGCGCTGAATTCAGATATGCCAGATTTCGAGGACATGCTGCAATTTGAGGCGGCTATAGACGCAGGATGCGAAGTCATTATTACTAGAGATAAAAAGAGGCACTATCCTAAAAACCAGATTCCCATCATGACACCTACTCAATTCATGGAGACCTTTGAGTCTTGAGAGTGTAGAGTGTAGAGTTTAGTGTTGAAGGAAAGTTGAAAGTTGACAGTTGACAGTTTATTAGTTTTATAGGAGAATAGAAAATAGGAAAATAGGAGGATTGAGTAAAAGGTTTCATTAGTTTAGTAGAGACGTGGGCATGCCCCGTCTCCTGTGTCCTATGCTATCCGGATGGCCTCAACGGGACGTCTTCCCTCTTCCGTCTTCCTTCAATCGGTTAACGTTAGCGTTGAAAAAAGGTCAAGGTTAAAAAACTCAAACTCCTTAAACTCCTTAAGCCTCTTAAACCCCTTAAACACCTCAAACCCTATTTACCCATGAAAGAAACAAATAATTTGCCTGCAAATCTTAAAGCTGCCGTAGAAACCATCAAATCAGCCATTGAGCAAAGTCAATTACGGGCAGCTCGGATGGTAAGCGGGACTCAACTGTCACTTTATTACGGTGTAGGGCTTTATGTTTCTGCAAACTCACGTAATGGGACTTGGGGCACTGGTGCCATTAAAAGGATTAGCGACCAGCTGAAAAGAGAGCTACCTGGACTTCGGGGGATTCTCAGAGGAAAGCATTAAGAAGATGCGTACTTTTTCTGAATTCTGGAGACATTATATAAATCGATCGCCTTCGGCGACCGATTTCAACCCCTCAACAGAAAACACCCTTATCACATACGACCATTTTTCATTACAGAAATGGTCGCCAATGGCGACCGAAATCGATCGAGAAGAGTTTCTAGGCATCAGTTTCTCCCACCACATGGAGATTCTTCATAAAACAAAAGATATTAACGACGTATTGTATTGCATTCACGAAACTGTTGTTCACCAATGGGATAAATATACGCTGAGAAATATTCTGAAGACAGGTATTCCCAAACCCGACCATACAGCATCTAACAACTTCCCTCAAACAATCAATTCAACACACCAAGCATTGAAAGCCATTAAAATGTTTAAGGACGAATATTTGCTGGATTTCATTAATGTTGAGGATATTGATGCCCAAGAGGAAGACGTGGATGAAAGGTTAGTAGAGAAACGTATCATCCATAATATCAAGCGGTTTATCATGACTTTGGGAAGAGATTTCTGTTTCGTGGGAAATCAATACCATCTGGAAATCTATGGAGAAGAAATGTGGAGCGATCTTCTTTTTTTCAACCGTGAGCTCAATGCATTAGTGGCTATCGAACTAAAAGTCGGTAAATTCAAACCATCTTATTTAGGACAGCTTTACGCCTATCTGCAAGTCCTCGACGATAAAGTTCGTAAACCTCATGAGAATCCAAGCATTGGAATAGTCTTATGTAAAACAGCAAATCAAGCATACGCCGAATATGCAGTTCGCGACTACAACAAACCCATGGGCGTAGCCACATACAAAACATTTTCCGATATGCCAGAACAATTTCAGCAATATCTCCCAAATATTGAAGAGCTAAAAAAACTAATGGATGAAGAGTCCGACAAATAGATTCAAACCCCTTAACCCTTTAACCCTTTAACCCTACTAAACCTCCCAGCTCACCCCCAGGCTCCAGGAACACCATATTAAAACTACTAAACTCCGAACCACAAAAACTATCAATGGTTAAATAATGGAACTAAATTCATTAATCAGCGAATGTTCAGCTTATGACTTCAAGTTGATGCTTGAAGAAAAGAAATCCAAAAGTTGGCTAAAAAGTGTAAGTGCTTTTGCTAACACTATGGGTGGTTCTTTATTTTTTGGCGTAGACAACAATGGTGCTATAAGGGGTGTGGAGAATATTCAGCATATTACGGAAGTTATCAGTTCGAAAATTCGTGACTATATGGATCCACTGCCGGATGTGGAGATAATTCCGCAGGAAATGGATGGGAAACACGTATTACAACTTAAGGTAAAGGAGGGTTTCTATACTCCGTACTATTATGTAGGTGACGGTCAACGGGTTGCTTTTCTTCGAAACGGTGACGAGAGTTTGCCCGCAACAGCAGAGCAGATGGTGAGGCTAGTCCTTAAAGGTTCAAACAGAACATTTGACTCTTTACGTACGAATAAACTGATAGAAGACCATTCGTTCACGATACTTTCAAACACCTTCAAGGAGCGCACCCACCAAGATTGGGACAAAAAGTATCTCTTATCATTCGGCCTAGTGACTGGTGACGGATATCTTACCAATGCAGGAGCACTGTTTACTGATGACTGTTGGTTAAGTCAGTCACGTCTTTATTGCACCAGATGGGATGGTCTGGAAAAAAAATGATGCTATCAACGATGCGGAATTCAAAGGAAATATCCTACTATTACTCCGAGAAGCAATGGCTTTTGTGAAGGCGAACACACGAAAAGGATGGGAAAAATTGCCTGATGGCAGAAAAAACAAGCCAGAATATGCAGAGAGGGCTGTGCTGGAGACAATGGTAAACCACTTTATTCACCGTGATTATACGATAATGGGTGGCGAGGTTCATTTAGATATCTATGATGACAGAATTGCCGTGACTTCACTGGGAGGAATGTATAGCGGTCAAATTGTGCAAGATATACCTGTTGATGAAGTTTCATCAAATAGAAGAAATCCAATTCTGGCCGACGTGATGGCGCAACTAGATTATATGGAGAAGCGAGGCAGTGGGCTGAAGCGTATCTGTAATGAGACAAAAGAACTAGATGGTTTCAAGGAAGAACTAAATCCTGTATTCAGATCAACTATGACTCAGTTTGCGACTATCTTATACTCCATAGAATACGGCACTAGAGAGGATGTTATTGATGAAGTATATCAGAGGAATGAGCAAGCAAGCACCAAGCTACCACTAAGTAGCCATCAAGTAATCACAAAGCTTTCATTGAGTATTCCTAAGACAATTGACCTACTTCAAAAAATGATGATTCCTCTCTCTGCAAAAGAAATGAGGCTGTTTTGTGGTCAAAAAGACCCAACACACTTTAAGAAGAAGTTTATAGATCCTCTTATCACCGAAGGAATGATTGCAATGACTCAGCCCGATTCTCCCAAAAGTCCTACTCAGAAATACTATTTAACAGACTTTGGAAAAGGTTTATTAAAAACTAAATCTACAGATAACAAGGAGATGAATATAGATAAGATTATACGTTTAATATCAGATTTGAACGATGATGAGAAGCGCATAGTTTTAAATTTCCTACAAAAGTGACCCCCCTCAAACCCCTTAAACCTCTTCCATCTTCCATCATAAACGTCTTCCATCTTCCCTCTTCCATCAATAAACCACCTCCCCTCAACGGGATGTCTTCCCTCTTCCATCTTCCATCTACCATCACAACCCTCTCCCCCCAACGGGACCTCTTCCCTCTTCCATCATGCCAAACAATAACAATAGCATCATCATATACCATACCGTCGACGGAAAGGCATCTGTAGCTCTATATGCCAAAGACGGCAAAATATGGCTCAATCAGCAACAGATGGCAGAACTTTTTGCCACCTCAAAGCAAACCATAAGCCACTACATAGCCAACATTCTCAAAGACAATGAGTTAAAAGAAGTTCCAGTTGTCAAAAATTATTTGACAACTGCTGCTGATGGAGAATTCCATAATATGGTTCTTTCCAAAAAGGAAATAGCCACTAAAAATGGCTCTATAGAGGACAAAATTCATAAACAGTAAAGTCACAAAATCACAAAACATATGTTTTTATCAGATTTTTATTATAAAGACTCAACTGGATGGACACTCACAAACCTGTCATTAGGAACGCAAAATCTAGTTGTAGGCATGAACGCTGTCGGTAAATCCCGCACGGTACACGCCATAGGGAACGTGGCTAGTTTTATAAGAGGTGCAGGTCCGTCTAGTCTCGACAATTTCGAATGTTCACTATTCTGGAGAAACGGAAATTCCCTGGAATATTCATTCGAAGTCTTTAACGGAGAGATACGATCAGAAATTCTAAGAGTCAAAGGAGAGACTCTTATCCAAAGAGAACTGTTCTCCGCTAAAATGTACGGGGACAGAATCAACCCCCCCTCAGGAAAACTAATCATACAAACCCGAAGAGACACAAAGCGCTATCCTGAGATTGAGGAAATCATTGGGTGGGCAGAGCACACTTCACTATTCATTTTCAGCAACATTACCACATCTCCCAAATCGCTAAGCCCCTACGCCATATCCAGAGAACCGCTTCTGCCTGAAATGTTTTCAAAACTCTCTGACTCTCAAAAAAATCAGTTAAAAAAACTTATGAGTGATTTAGGTTACCCAATCGCAAACATCATAGAGTCAGAGAGGGAGAACGGAGCTAAAACCCTCCTTATTTATGAGAATGGAGTCCCGGTTCCCCTTTCCCCATTCGATTTGTCAAATGGTATGTTCCGTGTGTTTTGTATACTCAATTACATGTTATATTTCTCAACCCTGTCTCAAGCTAGATGCCTGATTATAGACGACGTGGGAGAAGGGCTGGACTACAGACGTTCATCCGAATTGGGACAAATCCTGTTTGATTATTGCAAATCCAACAATATCCAACTGATTGTAACGTCAAACGACAGTTTTCTCCTCGACACTATCAGTTTAGACTATTGGAATATATTAACAAGAAAAGGTAATATAGTTGATAGCCGGAACAACAAAAACTCAAAAGAGTTATTTGAAGAATTTGCAAGAACAGGTCTAAGCAATTTCGACATTCTCTCTTCAAACTTTCTCTCTAATAACGAATAAGATGGTAAAACGTAAATTGGCTGTTTTCGTTGAAGGGCAGACAGAACTGATTTTTGTAAGGGAATTCCTGAAGAATTGGTATGGTTACAACGCCAATGCTGTTGGTTTTACATGCTACCACCTCCGAAACAATGAATCTCGAGATGCCGAATATAAATATGGAGATTTATCAAGCGATAATTATTTCATGATAGTGAATGTTGGGAATGACAGTTCCGTACTCAGCAACATTCTTCACCGTTTAAAATTACTAAAAAACCAAGGTTTCCAACTTGTAATGGGATTAAGAGATATGTATAGCAAAGATTACATTCACGACGCCCAAGAACATGTTATTAAAGAAGAAATAAATCAAAAATACATAGAGTCAGTAAGGCAAATTCTCCAAAACCAACCAGATACAGAAATAGTGGATTTTCACTTCGCTATCATGGAAACCGAAGCCTGGTTGCTGGGAATGTGCGAATTTCTGGAGCTCATCGACAGTCGTCTTACAATAGAAAATATCCAGAATCAAACAGGACTTGATTTAAAGTCCGACCCAGAGAAAACAATATTTCACCCCGCTCATGAACTGAGTAAATTATATGCATCCGTAGGAAAACAATACGACAAGCACCAATCCAACATTTCCACAATCATGTCACACCTGACTAAAGAAAACTATTTACAGCTCATCAAATCAGGGAAGTGCCTGTCCTTCAAAAAATTCGCACAAAGTCTCCTCGGAGTGCAGTTTTAATCATATCCACCTAACACTTTAATCTCCGAACGATTATCCAACCAGCTTAACGGGATGAAACTGCACCTCCCCTCAACGGGATGTCTTCCCTCTTCCGTCTTCCTTCAATCGGTTAACGTTAGCGTTGAAAAAAGGTCAAGGTCAAAAAACTTAAACTCCTTAAACCTCTCAAACCTCTTCCATCAAAATCGTTTTCGTTAAAAAAAAAGTAAACCAGCACTCGGATTAAAAATGGAAAATAACAAATACCCCATTGAAGGAAGTTTTAAACCAGTCACAAATTGTGACCAGTTGAAGTCTGAACAAAAAACGGAACTTTCTTCTTCAAAAGAAACATTCTTGTCTCAATACGATATAGAGAAAATGATTCTTACTGTCAGGGACGAGCAAGTGCTGATAGACAAAGACTATAGCTATACTGTTTGGTGTGACAACAAAAGCACTAAACCAAGCAGTTAAACGAAATATTCAGCGTTTCCCTGACCGATATAGGTTTCAACTGACAAAAGACGAAACATCGGAACTGGTCACAAATTGTGACCGGTTCAAAAGCCTGAAGCACTCCTCATCAATGCCATATGCTTTTACAGAGTTCGGAGTATCTATGCTACCATCAGTGTTGAGCACTCAGGAAGCCATATATACAAGCATCCGTATTATTGATGCATTTGTTGCTATGCGCCGTTTTATGACCCAGAATGCTGGAAAAATTATGCGTATTTCACATCTTGAGCGTCATCAAACAGAAACAGATGAAAAGATCGAACAAATTCTTGATAATATTGAAAGAAGAACTCCAAAACTAATCCCTGAGCAAATCTTTCAAACGTGATGCGTATGGGATGCATGGTCATATGTGTCAGATTTAGTTAGGAGTGCAAAAAAACAGATTGTCCTTATAGATAATTTCGTGGATGACCGTGTTTTAACAATGCTCTCTAAAAGAGGTGACGGCGTTTCCGCCACAATTCACACTCGATATAATGAACAGTTCCTTACAGACCTCAAAAAACACAACGAACAATATCCTAATATTCTCTTTGTACAACTGCCACATAAAAGTCACGATCGCTTTCTGATAATTGACGATAATACATATTTGTTGGGAGCAAGTTTAAAAGACATGGGTGTTGGGCTTTGTGCTATTACAAAACTTCTCGCTTCCCCAGAGACCATTCTAAAACTACTGCACTAATAACAGGTTAAAGTCAAGGTTAAGGTTGACAATAAAGAAAAAGAAGAAACAGTTAAGGTTAGCGTTAACGTTAGCGTTGAAAAAAGGTCAAGGTCAAAAAACTTAAACTCCTTAAACCTTTTAAACCACTTAAACTCCTTAAACCTCTCAAACCTCTTACCTCAATCGGTTAAGGCCAAAAATAGTTAACGTTAGCGTTGAATATAGTTTTCATGTTAAAAAAAACCGAATTTCTTAACACGTCCCATATTTTTTCCTAAAGGCAACAAAAGAAAGAATAGAAAAAATACTTAGTTCTCTAAAAACTTGTAATTCCCGAAACTATTGCAAAGCAAACATGCTCTCTATAATCTGAATATCACTCCCCAATCTAAAATGATACAAAAAGAGAGCTAATTTTAGAACTGCAAGCTGAACCTACAAAGAAAACAGTAATATTATGCCACAATATTCAGTAACTCCTTTAACAGTGAACAATGTTCTTTCATACATTAAGAACAAAGAAATAGCCATTCCTGAAATACAACGTCCTTTTGTTTGGAAAGGTGATCAAATTCGCGATCTAATTGACTCTCTTTACAATGGTTATCCGATTGGATATTTAATCATTTGGCAAAATCCAGACACTGTAGATAAAAATGGAGAGAAAACCATAGGTAAGAAAATTATGATTGACGGTCAACAACGCATAACAGCCCTCATGACATCGATTGTAGGCCTACAGATAATCGACAAAGATTTCAAGGAGAAGATTCACAAAATAGCCTTCAATCCCTATGCTGCCGCTATAGGAGAACCATGTTTTGAAGTTCAAAGTGCGGCAATCCTGAAAGATCGTAAATGGGTAAAAGACATCAGTGTACTTTTTGCTGATAATTATAATTCATTTGACTTTATTCCAAAGTTCTGTGCTGAGAATCCCGAAATGGATCAAAGTAAGCTAAACACCTTATTAGAAAAAGTCCGCGACATAAAAAATGCCCCTATAGGCGTTATTAATCTCGATAAAGAACTTACCATAGATAAAGTGACAGAAATCTTTATTCGAATTAATAGTAAAGGTGCATCACTCACACAGGCTGATTTTGTTATGTCAACAATAGCAGCCGATGAAGAATTCGGTGGCAACATTTTGAGAAAGGCTATCGACTATTTTTGTCATCTCTATGCTAACCACAATTTTATAAATCTTATTGAAAAGGATCATAACTTTGTTTCTTCAGAGTATTATACGATGGTAAAATGGTTAGCCAATGCCGACACACACCTTTTCAACTTAACCTTTGACGATGTCCTAAGAATAGCATTCATGTCGAAGTATTATAGAGGGAAAATGGCAAATCTGACAGATCTTCTTCATGGTCGTAATTTTGAGACCAGGCGATACGAGAAGAGCATCATGGAAGACACATTTAGGAAACTTACCGAAGGCATCAAAGATGTTTTTAATAAATTTTTGTATGAGCAGTTTATTGAATGTCTGAAAGGAGCAGGATTTATCAGTAATCGTTTGGTTAAGGGAAGAATGTCATTAGACTTTGCTTATATGCTGTTTCTTCGCCTTAGAAATGACAAGACAATCGATAAGCTTAAAGTGCCTCATTATGTTCAGAAATGGTATGTTATGTCAGTCATCACAGGCCGATATGCCTCAAGTCCTGAAACAGCAATGGAAGCCGACTTAAGAGCTATAAGAGAAAAGGGATTCCTCAAATATTATGACGAGGTAATGGCAAATATTTCTGATACATTTTGGGATGTCACTTATGTGCAATATTTGGAAACCACAGCCTCAAACTCACCCTCTTTCAATGTTTATCTTGCAGCCCAATGTAAAAGCGTTGATGCATCATTCCTCAGTGTGGGGACTAAGGTACGTGACTTACTTGGTTCTGCTGACATTCATCATATTTTCCCACGACAATATCTTAAAGACAACAACATGAATTCCACTATAATCTACAATCAGGTGGCTAACTATGTTTATTTGAATAAACCAGTAAATATTGCTGTAGGAAAGGAATCCCCAAAGGCTTATCTTGGCGAAATTGTCCAAGCCATTCAACAAGGGAAGGAGTCAGAATATACTAATATGACCACAATGGAAGAACTTTTAGAAAATCTTTCAGAAAACTGTATACCACAAGAGGTTATTCAAATGGAAGCACAAGATTATACACATTTTCTTGAATTGAGAAGAAAATTGATGGCACAGAAAGTAAAAGACTTTTTTAATTCTTTATAAGAAAACTTTTGACAGGCTGCAGAAATAATTTTTTCTAAAATTTATGTAGATTATTTATGGCACTAAAATTTTCCCATGTTCAATCTCAATCAATTCATATCCCGCCACGTAACCTGCCGTCAGCAGAGCATGTTCCTAACAGCACATTGAGGCACTTCATGAAAGAAAACGAAAACTCTATCAAAAACAAATCATTTTCTATAATCACCTCTTTTAGCACTTTAAATCTCAAATGTCCCAAACCAAAGATCCGAATAAACGAATAGCCATTAACAGCATCTATATGAGCATCCGAATGGTTTTCGTATTATGCATAACTTTATATACAACTAGAGTCGTATTGGATGCTTTAGGTATTGTGGATTATGGTATATACAATGTTGTATGTGGATTTGCAAGCATGTTTACCTTTTTAAACACATCTTTGTCAAATGGAATTCAACGATTCTTCAACTTTGAATACGGAAAGAAAGGAATAGATGGTGCGCAAAAAGTATATAATGCAGGTCTTTTAATCCAAATAATTCTTGCGATTATAATTATTATATCATGCGAAACAATAGGAGTTTGGTATTTATATAACAAGATGGTAATTCCACCAGATCGGATTATTGCTGCGATGTGGGTGTTTCAGTTCTCCATTTTATCTTTTGTATTTGTTATATTAAAAGCCCCGTATTCTGCTTCAGTAATGGCACATGAGAAGATGGGATTTTATTCTGTCTTAAGTATAATAGAGGTCGTTTTTAAATTAGCAATAGTTTTATTAATCCCATATCTCCCTGGGGATTCGTTAATAATTTATGGTGTACTTTTTGCTTTAATAAGTTTCATTGACTTCTTTTCTTTTTATCTCTACTCAAAAATAAATTTTGAGGAAATAAAAATTAACAAATCGTTTGATAAATGCATCATTAAGTCTATGCTTGGTTTTTCAGGATGGAATATATTTGGTTCTTTTTCTAATATGATGAAAGAACAAGGAATTAATCTTGTTCTTAATTTTTTCTGTGGACCAATTGTAAATGCCGCCAGAGGTGTTGCAAATCAAGTTAATGGAGGAATCCAAGGTTTTGTGACAAACATTCTTATCCCCGTACGCCCTCAGATTATTCAATCTTACGCATCTGGCAAAGATGGCGAAGAGAAGATAACTGGTCTTAGCCACAAAGGATAGACGGGCGCGTTAATTTCAGTCAATCAGACACAACAAAGCTCACCAAACATGAAATAGCTAATCTGTCTACTTGGTTAGCTGTAGATTAAAAAAGTATAAAAGCGTAATGGTTCATGATTCGTTATAATTCGTATTTTTCCACAATTTCAGAATTGAAATAGATATCAGACAGATGCATTTACAATTAAGAGTATTTAAAGACAAGCTAAAGAATAGTCCATTATTCAGAGATTCTTCCTGGGCCTTGCTTGGAAGTATTGTTGGGAAAGGACTGTCTTTGTTAGCAGGAATTGTAGTGGCACGATTTCTGGGTCATCAAATATATGGTGAATATGGCCTCATAAAAAGTACACTTTTAAATATTGCCATTTTCTCAACAGTAGGCCTAGGTTATACCGGAACAAGATACGTTGCAAAATTATACAAGGAAAGAAAAGCAGAGATTAAGCATATAATAAGGCTATTATATCGCATAACATACACCTCAAGCATCCTGATGGCAATAATTCTTTTTGTTTTTGCTCAACAAATATCTATTCTGATAAAAGCTCCAGACCTGGTTGTGGCTCTAAGAATGACCTCCATCATCATTGTGATAAATGCTGTCAACACGACTCAAATAGGGATTCTTTCAGGCCTAAAATTATTTCGTAGAATTGCAATCAACAATACTTACACTGGAATCCTAACTTTTGTAACAAGTTTCATAATGACCTATTTTGGGGGGTTAAATGGTTCTCTGATAGCATTATTGGTCTCGATGCTTTTTAATGCTTTGATTAACAACGTTTCCATTCACAAAGCAACAAATTCATTTGAGGATTTAAAGTCATCCACCTATTCAATTAAGGATATTATCAGCTTCTCTATCCCCATAGCTCTACAAGAAAGTCTGTATTCCATTGTAGCATGGCTAGGTTCATATCTGATTATTACATATGCTAACTATGGCGAACTTGGTATTAGTTCTGCAGCCGCGCAATGGGCTTCTGTTATATTATTTATTCCAGGGGTGATGAAAAATGTTTTATTGTCATATTTCTCCTCATCAGACAACACCATTTCTTTAAGAAAGAAAATGATTGCAATAAATTTTGTAGCTACATTCATTCCATGGATATTCATTGCTATTTTTTCACCAGTCATCAGTAATTTTTATGGGAAGACCTATAACAACTTGAATGTTGTACTTACAATAAGTTGCTTAACACCTGTCTTTTCAAGTATTTCAGGAGTTATAATATACGAATTTATTTCACATGGCGAAAATTGGCAAGTTTTCTTTATCCGTTTTTTCAGAGATTTAAGTACTCTCCTTGTATGTTGGTACTGCCTGAGTAACTTCACAAATATACAAGCATCTATAATGGTAAACATAGTAACTTGTTTTATTGCATTTTTATTTATGATTATTTTATTGTATTCTATAAATTCGTACAACAAACACAAAATTCCAAATGAATACCACTAAATTATTTATTTACTCTCTATTGTGCAAGTTTTTACCTCCAAGTAGATGTAATAAATTTAAGACAAGACTTCTTCGTTGGTGTGGTGCAAAAGTTGGCAAAAACGTCTCTATAATGTCCAGTGCAAAAATACTAGGTAACATGGAATTAGAAATAGGTGATGACGTTTTTATAGGACATGAAGCAATGATTTTTGGTACGAGTGACTCTAAAATCACTATAGGCAACCATGCAAAAATCGGAAGTCGTGTAGTTCTTGTTACTGGTTATCATCAATTCACACCAGACGGAACTTGCATCGAGGGCGAGGGGCTTCATGCTGATATTATAATAGAAACAGGTGCCGCCATATCCACAATGAGTATAATCAATCCTGGAAAAAGGATTGGAAAAATGTCACATGTAATGGCTGGAAGTATTGTCACACATGATGTTCCTGAGTTCACCAGAGTTGCTGGTGTTCCTGCTAAGGTGGTAAAAAATTTCAAATAAAATGCAAATCGCCTACTTCGGTAATACATTGAACAAGCACCAATCAAATGTTGCGGATGCCCTTTATACACTTACTAAAGGGCAATATATATATGTCGAAACTGTTGCACCTAAAGAAGAGAACAAGTCTGGAGGAAAAGCAAAGGTGGAAAGACCATATGTTTTGGCAGCTTATAAAGGTGAGAAGGAATTATCAGAAGCAAAACAGTTAGCCATAGAAGCCGACATAGCATTGTTTGGCGCAGACTCTCTCTTGTTTGAAGTGGTACGGATGAGACAAAAGAATCCAAAGCTTTCTTTCGAAGTATCAGAGCGATGGTTGAAACGTGGATGGATTAACCTATTCTCTCCTCGGTTAATCAAAAACCTTTGGTTTTATCATAAATATCAATATAACAAGAAACCGATTTATAAACTCTGCTCATCCGCTTTTGCAGCAAGAGACCAATACAAACTTCACACTTTTAAGAACAAATGTTACAAATGGGGATACTTTACTGAAGTAAAAGAACAAGCTGTTGAAGCACCCTCGTGTGTTTCCACCTCAAAAAGCACCACTATTATATGGTGTGCGCGTTTTTTGAGGTGGAAACATCCAGAAATGGTAATAAAGTTAGCACAAAAACTCAAAAAAAACGGATATACCGATGTACAAATTGATCTTTACGGAGATGGTCCAGAGCGCAAAGCGACTGAGAGACTAAGTAGAAATATCGGAGTAGAAGAAATAGTTCATTTTCATGGCAATGTTTCCAATGATGAAATATATAAAGAAATGAAGATCCATGATATTTTTCTATTTACCTCAGACAGAAATGAGGGATGGGGTGCAGTGCTAAATGAAGCAATGAGTTGTAATTGTGCAGTTGTTGCATCCGACGCAATAGGATCAGTTCCATTTCTCATAAAAGATGGTAAAAATGGTATGGTCTTCAAATCAGGAAAAATAGAGTCTCTGTATAAAAAGGTTGCCTATCTTCTTGATAATCCGGAAGATCGAAAAAAAATGGCTTATGAAGGCTATTATACGTTGAGAGATGTATGGTCACCCACAAATGCCACTAAAAACCTGTTGGCATTATGCGACAATTTACTTGGCAAACCTAATAGTCATGTTATAATAGGGCCATGCAGTAAAGTAATGTAATGTAATAAGCAGCAATAGATTTTTTGGATAATGACTCAAACATCAAACACATCAACTATAACATCAATACTGATGACCATGGTAGCTGCACTTATTCTAGGTAGCACAATCACAGGCTTTGTTGAATTGCCCCAAGTTTATTACTATGGTTCGGTTTTTATAATGGGAGCATTATTATTCCCATATAATTTTGACGGTATAATTGGATTGAAGTCTTTATGGGCTTTTGTTTTATTTTGTGCCATTAGTATTTTCCTTAATCAACCACCCGCATATTTTAAAGCTTGGTCAAGATTCGCTGGTTTTATTATAATAATCGTGACCTTGGCACCACTTTTTATTTCATCTAAGGCTAATTCATACAGAATTACCTTTTTAAATAGTACTTTGTGGTTGTGTGTGATATTATCTTCCGCTTCTTTTTTCTGTTATTTTTTGAATATCAACTTCTATAGTGTACATCCAGACATGATTGATATAGGCTATGGGCATTTCTCAGGATTACTCCGTCACTCGATGCTTCTTGGTCCTATAGCTGGTATTTCTGCAATCTACGCTTTTGCTTCGTTTTTAGGGAAAGAGCATAATCCGATTTCGATGCTTTTTATTACAGGCTGTTGTTTGGGTAGTTGCCTTTTATCTGCATCAAGAGGCGCATTAACTGCTTGCGTCATATCCCTTTTGTCCATGACGTTTATATTTTTCCGCAACAAGAAGTCTAGGGGATTTATTTATATTATTATAATTGTTGCATTTATAGGAGCAACATATCCATTATGGAACAGCTTAACTGAGTTTGTTTTAGCCAAACAAGAACAAAACGTTCAATCAGGCGGAACATTTTCATCAAGAGAAAGTCTTTGGATGGCACGAATTGCAGAAATTAAAAGCCACCCATTAACAGGAGTGGGATTTTGCTGTGTAGACCCTCGATTGACACCCGTTAACACACAAACTGGTGTTATTGAACCAGGCTCTTCTTGGTTAGCCATTTTTTCAATGACAGGTATCTTGGGATTTCTTTCGTTTATAATTGTATTCTACAAGACATTTCACCATGCATATTCATTATCTTCCCAAACAGAATCAGCTATGTTTTGTGGATGTTTGATTTTTTTTGCAATACATTTTATCACAGAAGGTTATATTTTAGCATCTGGCAGCATCCTTGGTCTTGTTTTTTGGCTCCTGGTGGGATGTGTATGGGGTAAAAAAGGAGAACAATAATAATTAAAAAACAAAATGCAAAACATCAAAATTTGTGTAATAGGCTTAGGTTACGTCGGTTTACCCTTAGCCCGACTTTTCTCTACAAAGTTCCCGACTATCGGCTTTGACATGAATCAGAGTCGTGTTGATGTCCTCATGAACGGACATGATGCCACACTTGAAGTCGATGATGAATTGCTGCAGGAAGCCATCAGCAATAACGGATTTATATGCACCACAAACATAGAAGAAATTCGTGACTGCAACTTTTACGTGGTTGCCGTCCCTACACCAGTAGATGAGAACAATAGACCTGATTTAAGGCCATTATGGGGAGCTTCAGAAACTGTCGGAAAGGTTATCTCAAAAGGTGATATTGTAGTTTATGAAAGCACGGTCTATCCTGGTGTCACAGAAGAAGATTGTCTCCCTGTTGTAGAGCGAATAAGTGGATTAAAATTTAACGAAGATTTCTTTGCCGGTTATTCCCCGGAAAGAATCAACCCCGGAGACAAACTTCATACTGTCGAGAAAATCAGGAAAGTAACCTCTGGTAGCACACCGAAAATAGCAGATATCGTTGACAATGTATATAATTCTGTCTTAGTAAATGGCACCCATAAAGCACCGAGCATCAAAGTGGCTGAAGCGTCAAAAATCATAGAGAACAGCCAGCGCGATGTTAATATCGCATTCATGAATGAGCTAGCCAAAATCTTCAATGCAATGGGCATTGACACCCATGATGTGATTGAAGCTGCTGCATCAAAGTGGAATTTCATCAAACTATCTCCTGGACTTGTAGGAGGACATTGCATCAGTGTCGACCCATATTATCTCATCCAAAAAGCACAAGTTTATGGCGTATTACCACGCATAATGTACAATGCTCGTAGGCTAAACGATGGCATGGGAGACTATGTCGCCAATCAGGTGATCAAACTCATGAATAAAAAGGGCATCTTGGTGAAAGATGCAAAGATTCTAATTTTAGGTATAACATTTAAAGAAAACTGCCCTGACATCAGGAACACAAAGGTAATAGACATCTATAACACACTTTTAGAATACACCAATAATATTTGTGTATTTGACCCATGGGCAAACATAAATGAAATTGAACAAAAATATGGTATAATAATAACCAACACACCACCATCATACGAAGAACATTATGATGCAGTTATTCATGCTGTGGCACATAAAGATTTTATGAATATGGATATTCGCAGATGGACACAAACAGATGGAATTGTTTATGATGTAAAAGGTGTATTACCACGCCATTTTATTGACGGAAGACTCTAATCATGAAAGTTGCACAGATAATACCTTGCCTTGGACAGAACTCCGGTGGACCTTCAAGGAGTGTTTACGAATTAACCAAAGGTTTAAGATCAGTAAACATTGATGCTGAAATAATAACTAATAACTATTTAAACAATCCTAATATAGCAAATGAAAATTGGATTAGGAATAATAATATTAGTAGAATATATCCATTTGAATATAATCCTTATTTCAAGCAACTATTAAATAGAAATGAATATGATTTGTTTCATATACACTCTATTTATAGTTACCCAGTTACATTCGCAACCCGATTTGCTCGTAAACATCATAAACCATATATAATAGCACCAAGAGGATCATTATATGGAAATGCCATTAGCAGCTCATCAAAGTGGAAAAAGCTGTTGTTTAATAGGCTATTTCTAATATCTGATCTCAACCATGCTTCCGCTATTCATGCGACATGCATAGAAGAAATGGAACAAATAAGGTTAATAGGAGTCACATCCCCAATTGCCGTCATACCAAATTCTATAACATTACCAAGCATCTTTCCCAAAATCAGTAAAACAAAAAAAATTCGCTTATGCTTTCTTGGAAGAATTAACCCTATAAAAAATATTGACGGACTAATTAAAGCCTGGTATCAATCAGATATGTATAAAAATAAAAATGCTGAATTAGTAATAATTGGCGATGCAAAATTGGAAAAAGAAAAAAAACACATAAAAGAACTTCACGAATTAGAACAAAATCTAAATATAAATAATATTGTATGGACAGGTAATCTTATAGGTAGTTCCAAAGATGCATTATTAAATTCTTGTTCATACTTAATATTACCAAGTCATTCTGAGAATTTTGGAATGGTTGTCGTTGAAGCGCTAATACAGGGTGTTCCAGCTATAACATCAAAAGGAACACCTTGGAATATATTGGAGGAAAATAAATGTGGCTGGTGGATTAATAACAGTGTAGAATCAATGGCTGAATACATAAAAAAAATCTCAACCATCTCTAATGCAGAAAGAGAAGACATGGGGTTAAAATGTCAACAACTTGTCAAGTCGGAATTCTCGACACCAGCTGTTAGTCAAAGAATAAAGACTCTTTACTCATGGATACTTGAAGGTGGTGAAAAGCCCGATTTCGTATATCTGTAATAATACACAAGTTCCACATATATATGTCAACGTCATCAATTACAGCGATTGTTCTAACCTTTAATGAAGAACTCCACATTGAGCGTTGCATACGCAACCTTCAGAATGTGTGTGAAAGAGTCTATGTAGTAGATTCTTTTTCAACTGACGCAACATGTGACATTGCTCGGCAATGTGGTGCAATTGTCCTTCGGCACAAGTATATAAACCAGGCACAACAATTCCAATGGGCACTAGATAATTGTGAAATTAGTTCCGATTGGACTATTAGACTTGATGCAGATGAATACTTAAGCGGAGAATTAATAGAAGAAATAAAAGAGAAACTTTCACATTTTGAGAAATCTATCAAAGGCATAAATCTGACGCTACGCGTCAGATTTATGCATCACACACTAAGATTTGGCATGTTACGTCCTGTCAAACTTTTACGTATGTGGCGAACAGGTCAAGCCTATATGGAACAGCGGTGGATGGATGAACGAATGGTTTTAAAAGAAGGTAAAACTATAACCTTCAAGCACCATTTTATCGATGAAAACCTAAATGGACTGACTGCGTGGACACAAAAGCATAACAACTACTCAAATAGGGAGATTCTGACAGAACTGAACAAAAAATATCACCTTTTCAAAGAAGGCGAATCTACTGAGTTAAAAAGTAGGAATCAACAAAAATCACTCTACTATAAACTTCCTCGTTTCCTGAGGGCGATGCTCTACTTCTTTGTACGTTATATTTGTTTTCTAGGTTTCCTTGATGGTATTCCTGGTTTTGTATGGCTCACTCTCCAAGCTTATTGGTATCGATTCCTTGTAGATGCAAAACTGCTTGAAATGGAAAAACACCTTGGAAAAAATCCTTCCCGCTCCCAAGTAACATCCTACATCAATAAATATTATGGCTTACAAATAGAGCGGAATCGATGAAATGAAAAAAATAACAGTTTGGAACATTCTAATTTCCTCCATGTAAAGAGTGTAAATATTGATTCTGTGGATATATCAGCACTGCCAGAATATACGCCTCTGCTAAAGATGTATAAAGCTAAGTGCGTTACTGACCCTGAAATACAGTTTCTACAATACTACAAGATTATTGAGTATGTATCGCCAGTAGTAGCTCGCTCAGTAGCCTATGATCATCTTAACAGGCGTTTGGACTTGTTACCAGCCGTGAGGAGAGATCATACATACTTGGATTCAATTTTAGCGGTAGCAAGAAAGTATGATAATGATATGCGTGATGACTCATTAGCACAGGCTGTCATAGAGACTTGCACAGATGTACTCCCTCTATACGGAATGTTGCCACAGAGATTGCGCAAGCGGGTGAAAGCGACTGTAAAACTACAGAAGGACAGTCTCAGTGATGAAGATGTAACAGATGAGCAGCTTAGGCAGTTGCAATGGCAGGTAGCTTCCATTCTGTATGCGACGCATAACCGCATTGTACATGCTAAGTCTAACTATGAAGCAACTGGGTATGAGTTGAAAGAAAATGAGATGGAAGAAGCTAATAACCTAATAAATACCATCCAAGATCCATAGTTAATTGGAATCAGCGACAGCCTGAGTGGTCGAGAGTATAAAAGAACAGATAATATGATCACAAATCTACCTCCCCTTGACCAGCTCAAAACCCTTGTCGAAAACGAGAGTCTTTCGTTCTTGATAGGAGCTGGTTTCGGAAAGAACATCAGCAAGGCTTTCCCATTATGGAAAGAGCTGCTTACTGATGCGATATGGGAGAAATATGGCTCGGGCAAAGATAGTGAACGAAAGCGAAAGGAGAAGGCGCTGGCCAATAAGGTGATACGCGAAGAGGGACTGCTGGGCGTTGCCTCTAAGATAGTGACGGATGCAGGATTTCATGAGGCGGTGGATGATTACATAGAACAACATACCCCATACCTTGATCTGGCTAAAGATGGACGCATCGTTTTGAAGAAAGCAGGTAAGGAGCTGGGAGAAAAAGCTTCTCTGGACTGCCATCAGTTGCTACGGCAGCTGAACATAAGGAATATCTACACTTTCAACTATGACAATGCCTTGGAGTTCTGCCTGGGCGACAAGAGGGTATTGAGCCGGAAGAAGGCAGAGTTAGAGACAGAGTTGAAGAAGAGCAAACAAGACAAAGATGCCCTTCAAGAAGAATACACCCTTTTTCTGCAAGAATCAGAGAATACGAATAATGGCACAACAGATTTGACAAGTGAGGGCGAAAGCCTGGATACCATTAATAATGTGGAAGAACCCAAAAGCCGGGAGAATCTGGAAGAAAAGAATAACGAATACTTGGAACGCCTGAAAGGGTTGGATGCGAGGATTTTAAGTCTTACCAGCAGACTGAGTGAGGTACAGAAGAAGTTGGATGACAGTTATCTGGTCATATCGAAATCATCGGACATCGCCCAGACGGATGACGGACGCAACATATACAAGATTCATGGGAGTTTGCGTCTAAGCCAAGAAGAGGAATATGGCTTTGATGGGGATAAACATGCTCACTACATCATCACACGCAAAGATTATGAGAGCTATGAGCGGAAGCACGGAGCATTTGTGAGTCTGATGCGGATAGACCTTCTGAGAAAACGTTTCTGTATCGTTGGCGTTTCGGGAGGTGATGCCAATTTCTTGGCTTGGATAGGCTGGGTGAAGGATGTCCTGGACAAAACGGGGAATGAGGATGGCTTACAGCAGAAGCACTCTTTCTTTGTTTATGCTGGGAAGGACGACTTGAGTAGAGACATGAGACAGATGCTGGAGAATCATTTCATAACGCCAGTCATACTGAAAGACATTTTTCCAGACGCCATAGATGATACAGAGAGGGTGAAACTGTTTCTGGAGTACATTCAGCCGAGTATCAATAACACGGCGAAGATGATAAACCTGTGGAAGGATGTGAATAGAAGGAGCCTTGAGCCTGGTCAAACATTCTCAATAGACAAAGTCGCCCTAAGTCAGTTGTGCGAACTCTCAAAAACAAACGTCTTCTTCGAGCCCAATTCTGCAGTACATTTTGTGGCTGTTGGTTTGGAAGATTCGGCATACCACTATTTGAAGGATGCAGATGATAATAAGTTGAAAGCCATTATCGCTGCTATGCGTTGTTCGATGCTTCCCGTTAAGCCCTGTCTGATGACACAGATGAAAGCAGTCATGCAAAAAAGCAAGGATACATACGTCAAAGAAGGACTTGCCTATGTGTCACGTAGGCACAAACTGCTATATACACCAAAGACATTGTCAAAAAGTGAGATGGCTCAAGACCGCTATACGGCCTTATTGAAACGCTTGTATTTGTATGATTTTCCAAGCGAAAAAGAGTGTACATTTACATGTGAAACAGGTCTCGACTATATTCGGCTTTACTCCCTGCAACACTTACTGTATGGTTCTTCAAAGATAGACCTTCGGAAGGACGGCATCGTCCAATTATTCGCAAATCCTCAAGAATTGTCACTTGTCAACGACTGGTTGCGTTGGCTGACAAGAGATAGTGAAACTCCTATTGGGGTAGCTGCTAAGAAATACAGAAAAAAATACAACACATACCACTTAAGCGAGTATGCGGAAGCCTATCTGAAGGAGATGCGCGAGAAGAAGGTTCCTGACACATACGGAAATGTAACGGAAACCATCTATCTGGACGGCAGACCAACAGGGTATGAGAATGCCGCGGTGCTGCTAAACTCTCTGATAGAATTAGGAGTGACATTTGCCGGGCACACGGTGCTGGCGGACGATGACTGGGTGGACATGGCACATGTGCTGATGCCGTATCACCCGTATCCAATGGTTTTCTACACGATCGCAAGAGGAAGCAAAGAGTCGGTGATCAAGCGTGTTGCACAAGAATTGATGTATGATGAACGCTCTTATGCGACAGCGCCGGATATTCTAAAACGATTGCTGGCGGCCATGTGCGACAAGAATGTTCCTGACTGGTTTTTTGGAGCGATGGCGCAGTTCGTTAGGTACTTGTTTGTGGCTGTGCCCGTGTCGAAATGGGGTAAGGTGTTCAAAGAGAAAATTATTACGTGTCTGGATTATGCTGATAAGAAAGCCTCATACAACACACAGAAGGCTTTGTACAGGATGGTCAGTGCTGGCGTGAAATATCTCAGAGACAAGCAGACAAAGTTTATACTATTGAAGCGTGTGCTTGAGACCAAAGTGAACGAACGTACGGACAATTACCTGAATTTGCTCGCAATATCAGCAAAAGAGGGTATGACGACCAAGGATTTCGCTCCGCTTTCTGGGTCGCTGGTTGAGTTTGCCCAAAAGAAGAAAGGCCGTTTGCAGTCCTATATTCCCATCAACCTGTCACCTTTGTTAAATAAGAATGATTTGTTGAAAGTATGTGATGTGCTGGAAGCGCAAGCTTTGCGTGACAGTCAGCTGGTTGTGCCGCACGCCTATCTAATTAAGGGCATACATGAGAAAGCCACGAGGTTCAAAGCCAAAATTGTAGAGAGAGAGGATATATGGCAATCAGGAATCGAAGAATCAGGTGCAAGAATGGGAGGAGGGCATGTGAAAGTAAATCAAGTGGACAAGATTCTGTCTTTTAATGAAACGCAGATATTGAACATATGGGATGATATGGTGAAAACCCTGAAAAAAGTGAACGGAACATTGAACCGTTCACGGCATCGAAATGAGGATTTTGGTATGTTATCAAGTGAGAACGCATACCGGGAAATGGTGCTGGATATGCAACTGTTTGTACACAGGCATTCAGATGTTTTACAGAAGAAACCGAAATACAAGGAGACCATAGCTGATTTGGAGCATACATATTTTCGTTGTTGCTTCGAAAAGACTATCCTTCAGATGATTTCCGACGACGAGATGTACCGGGCCATACGAGGAATGATGATACAGACAGAGATGGGTAAGCTTGGGTCGCTTACTGCAGAGTATAAGGCTCTGGTGAGCTGTCTGCTGGCGAAAGAATCGATTTCAGTGAACTATCTGTTCTTGCATTTGTCATGGGTTGTGAAGGAACACAAAGAGTTCTTTAATCAAGAGGAATTCGTGACAATGTTTATGGCAGTACTGGATTCGTATGCCAGATATTTTATGGAGGATAGTTGTCAAGAGCGTTGGGATATACGTGGCTGTGAAAAAGAAACTGCTGAAAAATGTCTGATAAAGTTCTCCAAGGTTCTGAATGAATGGGGATACAAACATCCTTTATGGACAGGGTATAAGAAACGGTTCTTTGTGAAGTGACGGCAGAAAAGACTGTCGGAAGTATCGGAAGAAAAACAAAAAAGGTAAAGGCCCAGCCAAGACATCTGCTTCAAAAAATACTTGGACCTCAACGAATCCCTCCTCAGCAAATAAGCACATACACTTTTTCGCTTAATTCGAAAAACAAGCCGTTCTAAGGCTTCATCCTAACCAGCCCTTTCCTCTCCTTCTCATCCATCCCTACTCTCATACTCCTTACTCTCATACTCTCCTTCCCCCTACTCTAATACTCTCATACTCTCATACTCCCTACTCTTAAGCGAAGCGAAATACTCTCCTACTCTTTACACTAAAGCGAAGCCAACTGCCACATTAAAAAACAGCCAACTGCCACATTAAAAAACAGCCAACTGCCACATTAAATTTAGTTAAAACTGGGTAAGATTGAATAATATTTTATACCTTTGCGAAAATTTTGAAGGATATGGAATATAAGAAAAGAATTGCAGACCAGATGCTTGCAGATAAATTAGAGTCAGCAGGAGCCGTGCTGGTAGAGGGACCAAAATTCTGCGGAAAAACCACACTATCGAAACAGCAGGCAAAAAGTGTGCTATCGATGGCTGATCCTGATACGTTGAGTCAGAATTTGGCTTTAGCAAGAACGAATATTTCAAGGCTCCTCACCGGTGACACGCCAAGACTGATAGATGAATGGCAGATTGCACCCAAGTTTTGGGATGCAGTAAGGAATGAGGTGGACAGACGTGAGGATGACGGACAATTTATCCTAACGGGATCCGCTGTTCCTCCAAAAGTCAGAAAGGATAAAGAGGGCAACTGGATTGAGGAAGAGAAGATACATCATACTGGCACAGGCAGAATAGCTCGCCTGAAACTGCGCACGATGACATTGTGGGAGTCGGAGGACTCGACAGGAATGGTAAGCCTAAAGGGGATGTTTGAGAATCAAGAGTCGGTGGATGGTGAGAGTCACATCAATCTAGACAGGTTGGCGTTTCTGACCTGCAGGGGTGGGTGGCCTAAGGCTGTGTTGAAAAAGAGTGAGAAGGCTGCACTGGCACAAGCGTTTAATTACTACGACTCGGTGGTAAGCAATGATATCAAGCGGGTGGATGACGTGGACAGGGACGAAGAACTGACGAAGCGCATCATGCGCTCGTATGCCCGCAACCAAGCGAGTCAGGCAACAGCGGGAACTATATTGGCTGACATCAAGAACAACGGTGACGAACAGATGTCGGAGAACACAGTGTACAGCTATGTGAAGGCGTTGAAAGAAATATTTGTGATAGAAGATTCAACAGCTTGGAATCCGAACTTGCGGAGTAAAACTGCCATCAGGACGAGCGATACGAGGTACTTCAGCGATCCGTCTGTCGCCACAGCCGCTTTAGGTCTGGGACCTATGGACTTGATTAATGACATGAACACTTTCGGGCTCATCTTTGAAACACTAGCAGTGAGGGACTTGAGGGTGTATGCTGAGGCTCTGGACGGCAAAGTGTATCACTATAGGGACAAGAACAACCTAGAGTGCGATGCGGTTGTGCATCTGCGGAACGGCTCATATGGTCTAGTTGAAATCAAGATAGGCGGGACTGAACTTATCAATGAAGGTGCTGCAAGCTTAAGAGCATTGTCGGACAAAATTGACACGACGAAAATGAAAAAGCCGTCGTTTCTAATGGTGTTGACGGGCATTGGTGATTATGCGTACAAGCGTCCAGAAGACGGAGTGCTAGTTGTGCCGATAGGAAGTTTGAAAGAGTAAGACTGAGTAGTTTATGTGCTCTTGATGCTTGGATATTTCGACAAAGACATCTGCTTCAAAAAATATCTGGATCTCTACGAATCCCTCCTCTGTAGAAAATTAAAAAACATGTGACTATGGATAATAAACAGAAATACGACGAAAATTTTCTCGACAAAGTACATACTCTTTTAAAGTATCCTGAAAATGAAATTGTGGAATTCAAATCCGCAAAAAATAATTATTCTGTCGATGAATTAGGAACCAGGTAGATTAGATGGAGAGAAATTGCTAAAATGTATCGAACAAATTTGGTATATTACTGATGAGGGCGAAAGGGTATTGAAACATTGATTTCTTTTTTCGCACGCTTTTCGCACGCCTTTCGCACGCTCTACATTCTTATGCATTCTTTAATTGTTTCCTATGTCAAACCGTATCCTCATACATTCCCTGATCTTCAGCCCCGACGGAGTTTCTACCGCCTATCTTTACAACGACATAGCGCTCCGGCTTAAGCAAGAGGGCTACGACGTGGTGGTGCTGACCACCACACCGCACTTCAACATCGTGGAGGAGCAGTTAGAAAAACAACCTCTCAAATGGAAAACATGGGGACTGCTGAAGGTCAGCAACTATGAAGGAATCAAGGTGCTCCATGTGCCACAGAAGAAATTCAAGTCCACGGTACTCCGCCTATTAGGATTTCTCTATTGGCATATCGTGTCGTTCTTACTGGCACTATTCATCCGCCATGTGAAATTGATCCTCTCCCCTTCCCCACCACTCACCATCGGATGGATGAACCTGGGCCTGGCTAAGCTCAAACGATGCAAGGTAATCTACAACGTACAGGAAATCTATCCTGACATTCTCAAGCTGAAGGAGGGACTACCGCTGAAAGCACTCCGCTGGATGGAAAGGAAGGTGTATAACGGCTCGGATGCCGTCACCACGATCGACCAAGTGTTTTACGACACTGTCGCTCCCCGCTTCATCAATAAAAACAAGCTGCATATCATCCCAAACTTCGTAGACACAAGTATCTATCACTACAGCGAGTGGCACGACAAACTGGACAAACAACTTTTTCCCGAAAACGACAATATCAAGCTCCTCTATGCCGGCAACATCGGTTTTGCCCAAGACTTGGACCCGCTTATCATGCTGGCTGAGAAAACAAAAGATGCTCCAATAGAGTATATCGTCATCGGGGAGGGAGTGAAGAAAGAATACCTGGAGAGCGAAAGCAGAAGGAAGCATCTGGAAAACATCCGCATACTGCCTTACCAGCCACGCCAACTCATGCCTTATATCCTCTCTTATAGCGACCTCAACTTCATCTTCATGCACCCGGATATGGATTCCGACGGATTCCCTTCAAAGGTATATACTATTATGGCATGCGAGAAACCGCTGCTTGTCCTTTCTGGTGAAAATACGCCTATCATCAACTTCCTCAAAGGAAAAGAGTGCGCAAAACTGATTACAGAGAAAGATTTGAGCAAGAAAACCGATGAAATGGCTGCCTGGCTAAAGTCCACCTCCAGAGCTGAGCTTCAGCGAATGGGGAAAAACGGACTCCAACATATACAAGCCAACTACACCAAAGAAATCGTCACACAGCAATATACGAACCTCATAAAAGAGACGCTTCAACAGAAGTTATTATAAACTATAATGAAAATTCTCATCACCGGCATTCACGGTTTCGTCGGTTCTAACCTCGTGAAAGCCCTTTCGTCAGATCACACCATTTACGGCGTAGATATCATCGCTCCTGACAAAGAGGGAGTGAAGAAAACATATTCGTGGGAAGACGTGGACAATAAAGCTCTGCCTGAGGTAGATGCCATCATCCATCTGGCCGGCAAAGCCCATGACACGAAGAACCAGGCTCAGGCTGACATCTACTTCAAGGTGAACACCGACCTGACAAAGAAGATTTACGACTATTTCCTTTCCTCCTCCGCCAAGAAATTTATCCAGTTCAGCTCAGTGAAAGCAGCGGCAGACCAGGTGCATGGTGAGTTTGTGGATGAATCCGTGGAACCGACTCCTAAAGGGCCATACGGAGAGAGCAAAATCGCCGCCGAGCGGTATATCCTCTCTAAAATGGCAAAGCAGACCTATATCCTCCGCCCTTGCATGATCCACGGCCCCGGCAATAAGGGTAATCTAAATCTGCTCTTCGGTGTGGTGAAAAAAGGAATTCCCTGGCCACTGGGAGCTTTTGAGAACCGCCGCACATTCATGTCTATTGATAACCTGTGCTTCATCATTAACGGACTGCTCCAAAAAGACATTGAGAGCGGTATCTACCATGTGAACGACGACGAGGCCGTCTCCACCAACGAACTCATCGAAATTATCTGTCACACAATGGGCAAAAAGCCTCGCATCTGGCACCTCAACAAAGGCTTCATGCAAGGAATTGCCAGCATAGGTGACATCCTCCACCTCCCCCTCAACAGCGAACGCCTACGCAAACTCACAGAGAACTACATATCCTCCAACACCAAAATCAAAACAGCACTCGCCATCACCCAACTTCCTGTCACCGCCCGGGAAGGACTCGCAAAAACTATCCAGTCGTTCCAGTTGACAGTTAACAGTTGACGGTTGACGATTTATAAGAGTTTAGAGTTTAGTGTGTAGAGTTTAGAGGCAGTTGAGAGTTGACGGTTGAGAGTTGACGGTTGAGAGTTGAAAAGGTTAAGGTTTAATAGTTTAGTAGGGTTTCGATGTCGTGCCGTAGCCCAACCGCTGTAGGGGCTTACTTTATGTATGGCCGGAAAAAAGTTTCAATGGTTTCATTAGTTTAAGAGGTTTCATTAGTTTAAGAGGTTTCAGTAGTTTAGTAGAGACGTGGGCATGCCTCGTCTCCCGTGTCTTATGCTATCCGGATGGCCTCAATGGGACGTCTTCCATCTTCCATCTTCCATCTTCCTTCAAAAAAGGTTTTCGTCTTCGTTAGTCTTTTATTCGCATAATTCGATTCATTCGCCGACTCTCTACTCTTATCTATTTTAGAAAAATTCAAGGTAAAAAAACGTTAAATACCATATATCTGTTTACATTTCTGTAAACTTTATATAACTTTGTGACTACAAAACAGGAAATGAATCAACCACCAGCTTTTAAACTTCTAGTATTGGGAGATGCTAAAAAATTCTTAGACAATCTGCCCGAGAAAGCCCGCAAGAAAGTAGAATATAATATACGCAAAATCCAAATGGGTGAAAAAGATTATGAACTTTTCAAAAAATTAGAAAATTCACCCATCTGGGAATTCAGAACAACATACGATAAAAAAACTTATCGCCTTTTTGCTTTTTGGGACACTAAAGAAGAAGCATTTGTCATAGTAACTCACGGAATTATCAAGAAGACACAGAAGACGCCACAAAAAGAGATTATAAAGGCACAAGAGATAATGAAAGTATATAATGAACTAAAATATAAAAAATAATGGAAAAATTAGGTAATCTGGAAATCTACTCTTTTGATGAAATACTCGATGAGCATATTGGAAAAATCGGCACAGAGAAACGAGATAATTTCGAAAAGGAAGTAGAAGAGTCCGTTCATGCATATAGACTTGGTGAAGCCATAAAAAGAGCAAGAAAAGAACAAAATCTCACTCAAGAGCAACTGGGCGAGCGCATCGGAGTGAAAAAAGCACAAATATCCAGACTTGAAAGAGGCCATAACATCACTATTCCTACGATGGGAAGAGTTTTTCGCGCTTTAGGCATTAAAACAGCCTCTGTGGATTTTGGTGGTTCAATTGGAAAAATTGCACTTTGGTAGCACTCTGAATTTCCCTTTTCTCCATTCTTTTTCTAAAACCAGGATCTTTCGCATCCATTCTCTATTTTCATCTATTTTAGAAGACGGTTGACAGTTTATTAGTATTATAGGAGAATAGGAGAATAGGAGGATTGAGTAAAAGGTTTCAGTAGTTTAGTAGAGACGTGGGCATGCCCCGTCTCCCGTGTCTTATGCTATCCGAATGGCCTCAATGGGACGTCTTCCATCTTCCATCAAAATCGTTTAAGTGGTTTAAGTAGTTTCATCATTTAAGTTAACCTAACATATCTTTAGCACCAAAGACACATGCTTCAAGGAATATCTAGCTTTGAATGCTACGCTTTGGAGTAATGAGTAGGCGCTTCTCTGCTTCATGAATTGAAAACTCAGGAAACGCAAAAAGTCTTCATTGCAAATCATTAATAATCAGATGAAATCAAAAGTAATGACAATACATGATATCGAGCAAATAGTTCAAGAAGATGAGAGCCGTATTCTGGAAGTTAAGAAAACCACTGGGGAACTATATGATGGAATGTGTTCTGGCTGTGCTTTTCTTAACACTGAGGGCGGTTGGTTGCTGTTCGGAATCACACCCAAACTGAAGATAGTGGGACAAGATGTCTCTGACTCAACACGTCAGGAAATAGCACGCGAAATGCGACGAATAACACCCTCTATCGACCTTGCTGCTCAATATATAGAAGTGCCCGATACTGATGGCAAAAAAGTAATCGCCATTTGGTTCCCTGGCTCTGAGAGCCGTGGAACTTACGTATTTGACGGACGACCTTACTATAAAGTAGAAAACACCACTGTGCAGATGCCATTGCATATGTTTGAAGAACGTCTTCAATCTGCTAAACCAGAGGAGTTTGCCTGGGAACGTATGACGGCCGAAGATTTGAGTATTGACGACCTTGATGAGAACCGTATTCGTGGCGCAATACGTCTGGGTGTTGAGCGCGGAAGATTGTCCGAGACTGCCATATCTGAATCCTCACCCAACGTTCTGCGGAAGTGGAAACTGATGAATGGGGATAAACCAACAAATGGAGCTATAGCTTTGTTTGGGATGAACTTCCAGAGTTATTCTCAAATGCAGCTTCGTATGGCTCGTTTCCGTGGAACGGAAAAAATGGAGTTCATTGACAACCAACGTGTAGAGGGAAACTATTTCGACCTTCTCGATGCTGGCATGGCATTTCTCTTCAAACACCTTTCCATCAGCGGAAAAATAGTTGGGCTGCAGCGTGAAGAGCATCTGGAGGTGCCTGCAGAAGCGCTACGTGAAGCTCTTACCAATGCACTCTGCCACCGTCAGTTCGAACGATATAACACAACCCCAAGCATTGCTATTTATGATGATAGAGTGGAAATAGAGAATCCTGGTAAGTTGCCTGCAGGCCTTACACCGGACAACATCAAGCAACTGCATGCCTCCGTACCCTACAACCCGTTAATGGCCCAAGTACTGTTTCAGACAGGCTTTCTGGAAAACTGGGGTACTGGAGTAAAACGAATAATCGATGTGTGCCATGAAAATGGGGTTCCCGAGCCTGAGTATAGAGATTTTGCAGGATTCATCACAATCTCCTTCAACAGACTAATGACAAAAGAAAACAGAGGTGAAAATACCCTTGATAATTCAGATGCGTTTAGGAGTGATTCATTAAATGGCACATTAAATGGCACATTAAATGGCACATTAAATGGCACATTAAATAAAAAACAGATAATAATCTATGAAGAAATTGCCAAACACCCAGGGATTCAAGCACAGGAAATAATACAAAACTTATCTATAAGCCGTGATTCACTAAACAAGATTATAAAGGTTCTAATAACCTATCGACTTATAGAACGACGTGGCAGTAAAAAAACTGGCGGTTACTATATCATTAAATAAGATAAAAAAAGGTTAAGTTTAATGGTTTAATAGTTTAGTAGGGTTTCGATGTCGTACGTAGCCCAACCGCTGTAGGGGCTTACTTTATGTATGCCCGCAAAAAAGGTCTTCGTCTTCGTTTTCGTCTTCGTTAATCTTTTATTCGCATAATTCGAGTAATTCGCCGACCATCTGAATTTCTGCTGGATAAGTAACCAAAAATTTTGGAAGAATGGGGAAATTATCGTAAATTTGCATCCGAAACAACGGTTTCCGAAACCACCATTTCGGAAATAGACAAAAAAAACAAACAATGAAATTCTACGATAGAAAACAGGAAATAGACTATTTGCGGGAAATGCGAGAAACAGCCAAGCAGACAGCCCGCTTTACGGTGGTGACCGGACGAAGGCGTATCGGTAAAACGACACTGATACGAGAGGCTTATAAGGATGAGCCCTTCGTGTATTTCTTCGTAGCCAGGAAAGCCGAGCCAGACTTATGTGAAACCTATCTCGAGGAAATCAGCGAAAAACTGAATATTCCCACATTGGGCAGCAGTCGGAATTTCATTGACATCTTCCGCTACTTGATGGAACTGTCTGTCACTCGAAGTTTTACACTAGTGATTGACGAGTTTCAGGATTTCTTCAGGGTGAACAAGGCCGTATTCAGCCAAATGCAAGACATATGGGACCGGTACGAAAAAAAATCCAAGTTAAACCTAATCGTTTGTGGCAGCATCTACTCACTGATGCAGAAAATTTTCAAGGATAAGAAAGAGCCTCTATATGGGCGAAACACTGGCGAATTGAAAGTGAAGCCATTCCATCCATCTGTACTGAAACAAATCATGGCGGATGTAAAACCCAATTACAGCAAGGAGGACTTACTGGCGTTATTTACGTTTACGGGAGGTGTGGCCAAATATGTCAACCAATTGGTGGACGCAGGTGCATGGGATAAAGATGCCATGATCCGGCAGATTGTGAATGCCAACTCCACTTTTCTCGGTGAGGGGAAAAACAATCTGATTGAGGAGTTCGGGAAGGATTATGGAACATATTTCTCCATCTTGTCGTGTATTGCCCGAGGAAAGAACACACGCAGCGAGATTGAGGATGTAATCGGCAAGGAGGTGGGGGGCTATCTGACCAACCTGGAGAAAGAATATGAACTGATTGTCAAAAAGCAGCCTTTGTATGAAAAAAGCACCAACAAAAACGTGCATTATGAGATGAATGATGTGTTCTATTTGTTCTGGTTTCACTTTATATTCAAGTACAACTATATCATTGAAATTGAGAACTACGGGAAGTTGCAAGAAATCATAAACCGCGACTATAATACCTTCAGCGGGTTGATGTTGGAGCGGTATTTCCATCGCATGGCCATAGAGAGTGGGGCATACACACGCATAAGCCGCTGGTGGGACCGCAAGGGGGAAAATGAGATTGACATGATAGCCGAGGACGAACTGGCAGAAAAAGCAGTGTTCTTCGAAATCAAAAGGCAGAAAGAAGCCATCAGCATAGGGAAACTCAAACAAAAGACAGAAGTCTTTCTAGGAGCTACACATGCCATGAAAGGATACGACATAGCATACAAGGGACTGAGCATGGAGAATATGTAATAGTCTTCGTCTTCGTTAGTCTTTTATTCGCATAATTCGATTCATTCGCCGACCATCTGAATTTCTGCGTGACATCCAAAACAACGGTTTCGGAAACTGTCGTTTCGGAAACAAACAAAAATAAAATAATAAGTTATTTTTGGAATCAATTCCAAATTTCTTATAAGATTTTTGGAAACAATTCCAAATTTCTTTATATTTGCAGATAATATCTAAATCTGTCAATTATGATTACCAGAATTCTTAAAGAGAAAATAAAACACCAACTTGAAGGGAAAAAAGCCGTTATAATAATGGGGGCACGACAAGTGGGTAAATCTACATTGCTTGAGAAGATGTTTGATGGGAAAGAAAACATTCTCTGGCTGAATGGAGATGACCTGGACACGCAAGAACTCTTTGAGAATATCTCATCTACACGTTTAAAAACCATTCTGGGAAATTGCACAACACTTATCATTGACGAAGCACAACGGATCAAAGATATTGGTCTTAGAATAAAACTCATTACCGATCAGATTAAAACCGTCAAAGTTATAGCCACGGGAAGCGGTTCTTTTGAACTTGCTTCAAAAGTAAATGAACCGCTCACTGGAAGAAAAAGAGAATTCAGACTATTCCCAATCAGTTTTCAAGAGATGGTGGCACACACCAGTTTTCTGGAAGAATTCAGACTTATACCTCATAGGATGGTATTCGGTTATTATCCTGAAGTAGTCTGTTCACCAGGACAAGAGAAGCCCTTACTGAAAGAACTTTCCGATAGCTACCTCTACAAAGATATTCTTACATTAGATCAAATAAGTAAACCTGATAAATTAGTACGATTGGTGAAAGCACTTGCTTTACAAATCGGAAGTCAGGTTAGTTACAACGAAATTGGTCAACTCATTGGGTTAAGTTCAAAAACAGTAGAACGATATATTGACATTCTTGAAAAATCATTTATAATTTTCAGACTTGAGAGTTTTGCTAAAAATTTAAGGAATGAGCTAAAATTCAGCCGGAAAATATACTTCTGGGATTTAGGAATAAGAAATGTCATCATCGGCAATTTCAACCACATAGAAAACAGAACAGACGTAGGTGCTCTGTGGGAAAACTTCTTGATTGCTGAAAGATTGAAAAACAACTCTTATAACGACAGTTTTGCACAGCCTTGGTTCTGGAGAACTCAACAACAAAAGGAAATTGACTACATCGAAGATAATGAAGGTGAGCTTCGTGCGTTTGAGTTCAAATGGAACAAAATGAAAGATAATGTGAAAACTCCATTATCTTTCAAAAACGCATATCCGGATGCCACGTTTCAGGTAATTACCCCAAACAATATAGAAGAATTCCTATTAACTGAGTAGAAGAGAGTTAAGGTTGAAAAACATGAAAATAACAAAAGCTTTATTAGACAACCTCACAGAACAGGCGAAGGCAAGTCCCCGACTGAGGATGAACTACGACCTGAGAAACTCCGCAGATGACCACTCACAGCGGATGCTGAACGCCATTGAGCCGGGAACCGTGATGCCAATACACCGGCATCTGACCACCAGCGAGACCTGCGTCTGCATCTGCGGACATTACGAGGAATATTACTATGATGACAACGGCCAGCTTACGGATACCATTGATATGGTGCCAGGAAGTGCCATCCACATCCCGCTGGGTCAGTGGCACAGCCTGAAGAGTCTTGAAAGCGGAACAGTTCTGTTTGAGGCAAAAGACGGAGCATACAGACCACTCACCCCGGATGAGATTATGACCTCCCGAAACAAATGAAACCCTTTTTTCAACGAAAACGAAAACGAAAACTTTTTTGAAGGAAGAGGGAAGAGGGAAGAGGGAAGACGTCCCGTTGGAGCCATCCGGTTAACCCTCGCACCTTCAGGAAATGGTAGCCTTACTGGGAACGTGGACGCCTCGTCCGCTAAAATAATGTCCAAATTCCTATTTTTTAACCATAACGTTAACGCTAATCATAACCATAACTTTTCCTCTAAACCTTCAACAGCCTCTAAACTCCTCTTAAACTACTTAAACCCTTGAAACTATTGAAACCTTAACCCCTACTAAACTACTAAACTATTAAACCACTAAATCCCCTACCCCTCTTCATAGCACATGACTTTCATTATTATAACCATACTCTTATTCACTCTTGAACTCATTTATTTCCACATAGCTGACCGCCTCAACATCATTGATAAGCCCAACGAAAGGAGCTCGCATAAGGCGGTTGTACTGCGTGGAGGCGGTATCATCTTCCTGTTCGGTGCATGGCTTTGGGCAGCCTTCTATGGTCTGCAATACCCGTGGTTTATGGCCGGACTCACCCTCATCGCTGGAATCAGTTTTGCGGATGATATCAAGAGCTTGCCGGATTCCATACGGCTCTCCGCCCATTTCATTGCCATGCTGATGATGTTTCAAGACCTGGGCATCCTCAACATCAGCGACTGGTGGATGATCATCATCGCCCTTATCATCTGCGTGGGCATCACCAATGCCTACAACTTCATGGATGGAATCAACGGCATTACAGGGGGGTATTCCTTGGCTGTGCTCTTACCACTGTTTTATCTCAATTCTCATAACGAAACAACAAAAGGTTTTATCGAACCTTCGTTCCTTATAGTGGCAATATTGGCAACACTGGTGTTCTGCTTTTTCAACTTCCGCACTAAAGCAAAGTGTTTCGCGGGTGATGTAGGCAGTATCGCTATCGCTTTCATAATCGTGTTCGCACTTGGCAAACTGATTCTAAAGACAAGCGACCTCAGCTATATATTCCTGCTTGTGGTCTATGGAGTGGATGCAGTGCTCACCATCTGCCATCGCATCATGCTCCATGAGAACCTAGGACAGGCTCACCGCAAACATGCCTACCAACTCATGGCAAACGAGTTGAAAATTCCTCACGTGAAAGTATCCGCTTTCTATACCACTATCCAATTCATCATCTCTGCAGGACTGATCCTCCTGCTCCTCAACCACTGGCTCTACTGCATAGCAGTGCTCATCATCCTCTCTGCAGCCTACATCATCTTCATGCGCCGATACTACCATCTCCATGAGGAATATCTGACCAGAATAGAGTAAAGATTATGAGAGTAGAAAAAGTTAAGGGTTTAGAGTATAGAGAAAGTTTAGAGTTTTTAATAGTATAAGTGTATAAGAGGATAGGAGGATAGAAGAATAGGAGAATAGGATTGGTCAAGGTTTGAAGGAATACCCGTCCGCATGGCAAACTCTTTCATCTTCCTTCTTACATCATAAAACTCTTCCATCATTTAGGTTAAGGTTGAAATAAGTCAAAGTCATAAATACAGTTTTTTAAGTTTTTTGGAATCAAATCCAAAAAGATTTGTAAGATTTGTGTGATTTGTGGTTTCAAAAAATTTCAACTCTGAGCGGCAGCTGACTACGACCTGCTCGTGCAGTCCTGCGACGTGGACCTCATCTTCCTCGTCCACCGCTTCACCATCCCGAACTACCCGTCCCGTCTGCTCTCCTATCTGGAATATAAGATACCAGTGATCTGCGCCACCGACCCAAATACGGATATAGGCCGGATTGCGGAGCAAAACGGCTACAGCTACTGGTGCGAGAGCGTCAACCCTGACGACTTCACCGCTTTGGTCGATAAGATGCTCTCCTCCGACCGCACCGCCATGGGTCAGCATGGCTACGACTTCCTCTGCCACAACTACCTCGTCTCCCACGCCTACAACACCATCATGAAGCATTTTGTTAAACAATAACGATATCATCAACAAATGACACTTCAAGAGATTCAAAGTAGTACAGAATATCAAGTGTTTGACCGTAAGAGTGCCCGAATAGACGCAAAGACACTTGCCATAACAATCATTGCTTTTGCGAATGCCGATGGAGGAAGAATCGCAATCGGCGTTGAAGATGATGGAACTTTGTCGGGTATAGATGGAAAGGCTGAACACATAAATGAATTGTTAAGAGCTGGATTTGATTATTGTGTACCATCGATTGCAACCTCCACAGAATATCTGGAAGTGACAGATGCGCAAGGAAACGAAAACCATATCATTTTGATGACTGTTCCACAGAGTATCAGAGTACATGCTAACCAGGCCGACGATGTGTATTACCGTGTTGGTGACAAGTCGAAGAAACTCAATTTTGAGCAGCGGATGCAATTAGTCTATGCCAAAGGTGAGCGTTACTATGAAGATGCACCTGTGAATAATTCAAACATGAACGATTTGGATGACGCATTAATAAAGGACTATGTGAAGCTGATTGGGTATAAAAAGGGTGTTGAGGCATTTATCCGAGAAAACGGATATATAGTTGAAAAAGAAGATTATAAGGGCCAAAAATATGAAGTCTTGACAGGAGCATCTATTCTGCTGTTTGGAAAGAATCCACAGAAATTTTTTCAGCGAGCTCAAGTGCGAGTGATACGATATGATGGGACAGAGGCAAAAGTGGGAACCGAAATGAATGTCGTTAAGGACGAGATTTTCACAGGACCTATACTTAAACTCACAAATGATGTTTTAGCTTTTGTGAAGACCCAGATAAAAGAACATACATATCTTGGTGCTGATGGCAGATTCCGTACAGACCCCCAGTACCCGGAATTTTGCTGGACAGAAATATGTGTGAATGCCATTTGCCATCGTGACTATAGTATTTTGGGAACCGACATACAAGTAAAACTCTACGACGACCACCTGACAGTAGAGAGTCCTGGAGTGTTGCCTGGATTAGTTCGACCATATAATATCCGCGAAATGCACTTCTCCAGGAATCCAAAAATAGCAAAGTATATGCGTGCATACAAGCTCGTCAAAGAATTTGGAGAGGGAGTAGACCGAATGTTCCGCGAAATGGAAGAAGCTGGATGCCCCGCCCCAGAGTACCGGCAAAATGAATTTATGGTATATGCCACCCTCAGAGAACATCCTGAGGGTAATAATATCACAGAAAAAACTAATGAAAAGACTAATGAGGGAATAAATGAGGGAATAAATGAGGGAATAAATGAGGGAATAAATAAATCTCAGCAAATTGTTTGGAATTACATTAAGGCTCATGCAAATTGTTCAGTTCCTATGATTGTAGCTGCAACTGGAATTTCACACAAATCTATAGAACGACATATTTCCATATTAATAGATAAAAAACTTATAGAACACCGTGGCAGTAAAAAAACTGGCGGCTACTATGCTATTAAATAAAGTTAGCATTAAGGTCAAGGAGAATCAGAGTAAAGAGTAGAAGAGGATGAGAGTATGAGAGGAAAGAGGATAGGAAGATAGGAGAATAAGAGAATAGGAGGATAGGATTGGTCAAAGTTTGAAGGAATACCCGTCCGCATGGCAAACTCTTTCATCTTCTTTCTTACATCATAAACCTCTTCCAACTTCCATCATTTAGGTTAAGGTTGAATAAACTCCAAGGTTGAAACAAAGTTATCGTTAGCGTTAACGTTAGCGTTGAATTAATCAAGGTTCGATGCATCATGAAGCATGAATGATGCCGATGCGGGAATAAGCCTTTCCTGGGAGTTCGCTCACAAGGAAAGACTTATGGCAGCATCATCAGGGCGCAGCCCATCGAACCGTTTTTTATGCAAATTATTTCTGTCGTTTGTGTGAATTAAATATAATTAGAGTGAGATTCGTGTGATTCGTGGATACGAAATAATGTCAACCGTCAACTCTGAGCATCAGAGAACAAGTGTTTTTTAAGATTTTGAATAGATTTGTAGGATTTCTTTTCCGTAGGAAAACTCCCAACACCTGAGCGTCGTCGAACCTTCGCTTAATAAGCATCTAAATCGATAAAAATACCGCCGATTTAGACACACATTCGCTTAATAAACATCTAAATCGATAAAAATACCGCCGATTTAGACACACATTCGGTGATTTTTTATTAAATTTGCCATCATATCAAAAAAAGAAAAAAAATGAAAAATGTATTGATTGGCAGAAATGCGGAAATAGATCAATTAAAAAAAATTGCCTCATCCGGTAAAGCAGAATTTGTTGCAATCTACGGAAGAAGACGTGTTGGAAAAACATTTCTTGTTAATAAAGTGTTTTCAGACAACTTAACTTTTTCGATGACTGGCATTCTTGATGCCGACCGGAAAGCACAAATCCATGCGTTTTGCGAGGCTATGGAATTGGCAGGAAACCCTCTCTCTAAAAAACCAACAGACTGGTATGAAGCCTTTCAGATGCTAAGACGATTTCTTTCCACAAAACAACAGAACGGAGAACAGTGCATTGTTTTCATTGATGAATTACCGTCCTTCGACACCCACCGTTCGGACTTTGTAAAAGCACTTGGTTTTTTCTGGAACAGCTGGGCTTCACTCCAAAATAATTTCATGCTTATCGTCTGTGGTTCTTCCACATCTTGGATGATGCAAAATATCATTGACAGTCATGGAGGCCTACACGATAGAATCACGCATGAAATGCATATCAAAGAGTTTTCCTTAAAAGAGGTTGAAGCATATCTGAACGAGAACGGATTTTTTTGGGACAGACTGATAATTCTTCAGGCTTATATGGTTTTTGGAGGAATTCCTTACTATTACAGCTTACTAAACAACGAAGATAGTCTTGCACAAAACATCGACCGCCTACTTTTTTCCCCCCATGGCGAAATGCGTCATGAATTCACACGCCTCTACAAAACACTCTTTTTAAAGCCTGAGCCCTATATTTCAATCATTGAAGCACTTTTTAAAAGAAAAGAAGGTCTCTCTAAGACGGAACTTGCACATACAATCGGAAAAAATGCCAATGGCAGACTTTCCTTTATGCTGAACAACCTTGTCGATTGTGATATCATACATTTTTACCATATCAAAAATAAAAAAATATCAAAACGCAATGGAATATTTCAACTGACAGATTTCTTCTCATGTTTCTACTTACAATTCATGAAGGATGGCAATAGAGAAGAAAACTTCTGGTCAAAAAGCAGTTTCGCTCCAGAAATAAACACATGGAGAGGGCTAACCTTTGAAAGTGTATGTAAAGCTCACATCACACAAATTAAAGAGGCTTTGCGGATTGGTGGTGTACGAACAAGTTACTACTCTTGGAGAAGTAATACTGACATCAACAAACAGAAAGCGCAAATAGACCTCATTATAGAAAGAGCAGACAAAACTATCAATATTTGTGAAATTAAATACAGCGAATCCCCATATATCCTGACTAAAGAAGAATATTCAAAATTCAGAGGCAGAACAGATGCATTTATACAGCAAACAGCATATAAAGGTGGGATTATTCCAACCTTCATCACTGTTTCCGGCTTGCAAAAAAACACATATTCCGAATATGTTCCAATAACAATCACTCTCGACCAGCTATTCACATAACACTCCTTTGTGCAGAGTAAAGTGTATAGAGTAAGGAGTAGACGTCGTAGCAGCCCATCGAACCGTTTTTTATGCAAATAACATTTTTTGAAGTATTCCATATAATTAATGTGAAATTCATGGGGCATTCATGTTAGATAAAACCTGAGCACCAGCGAACCCAACACATAGAAAAATTCCATAATTCTTGAAATTCCTGATGTTCTTGATAAAATTT